>Ga0307517_10001657_pt1 | contig 36793 bp, 20 predicted proteins | sample 23_EM_MG_FD_194515 | JGI IMG/M metagenome (GOLD analysis project Ga0307517, IMG submission 194515) | Populus trichocarpa ectomycorrhiza microbial communities from riparian zone in the Pacific Northwest, United States - 23_EM | ecosystem: Host-associated > Plants > Roots > Unclassified | place...
CCCCCCCCCCCCCCGCTCATTTCCTCACATGCAAGAGACACCCACAGAGGCATTTCAATAATTACTAGCCTTATTGAAGTTCATGCAAATGAGAAAAGAAAATGATCAAGTTAAGCCATTCATTCTTGTTTGGTCTAATGATTCGGAGATGCACAAACCAAACACACATGGTTGAGAAAACTAGCAGCTTATAATCACCAACTAAAATCTTAAAGGCACAGCATGAACTCCACACATACAATAGATAGCAGAAAAGTCCAACTTGAAAAGAAAGTGATCAAGGTAATAATATTCAGCTACCAGCTGTAAGCTAAGCAGACTTTTACAATGCATGTGATTTTACTCGTTTATGATTACTATACTTAAAAGCGTAAGTTCACTTCATAAACATAGGAATTGAAGATGAGAAAGATATCAAGTAACAAAATCAAGAAATAATAAAAGGGATGTACCTCCATAACAAGAACCTTGGCCCTCAAAACATCAATATTGGTTTCATCGATAATGAAGTCTGACATGGTGTCACCAGTAAAAGCGATCTCAGGAGAAGTTACAGTGTTTGTAATCTGCCCATGAGCAAATTTTTCAGGTGATGAATAACATATAGAAGAGCAACTAATCTATAATAGCAGTAAATGCAAAAATCACAATCATGAAAACCTAAATCTCAGTGATTTACTCTCTATCCTCCCCTCTTAACATGAAGAGAAAAAGGGGTTGTTATAATAAAAAACATGCATCATGACTTGGATTAAAAATTTGCGAGAGAAATGCCTTAAAGTTAAACTTAAAACATCTGTTGGGGAGTTTGGAGGGGGGAAATCAACTAAGGCTTTATGAATTTGGTTGAAAAGAAAAATGTTTCTTCCCGTCCAGTAACTGTAAATACGAACCTCAACACCTGATGACTTCAAGCTTTTAATCTCATTCCCAGAAAGGCCAAGGTACTCCTGCTTAAGTTTCTGTTTCACAGAGTAAACCACATAACCCTGCAATACCTCAAGTAGAGTACCAATCAAATAACTCAGCATGGCTAAAATTAGATGCTGAACCAAAAGAATATTTCTTAAAAATTAAGAGAAATATAAGAGCAACCTGACTTTGAATTGCGTGGTACGTCTTGAATGCTCTTACTTTAAGGTCCTTTCTCACATAAAACTCTTGTCCTAGAATTACAAGCTATGTTATCAACACGAGTCAAAATTACTAACAAATGTATGTAACCAGGGGAAACTAAAACATACAGCTAAGGACACAAGACATTACCGACATCGAGAGCGATAAGGTGATGCTTGAGCTCTGATCCATCAAGTCTCCTATGCACCTCAAAGAGTTGTTCGACAGTTTCTTTGATGCAAGTGGGCACAACAACTGTTGGAGGCTTCATTCGGTATAAGCCACGGGTGGCAACATACATAGGCAGTCCTCCCTAACAAAAAAGCTTGGATTCAATTCCCTTGCAAAGACATTACATATAACAAAAAAAATTGAAATCAGAACCAAGAACATTTCAGAAGGATAAAAAAAGGAGCTATATTGAGAGAAACTTTCTTGAAAAAGAAAAATTGAAGGAAAAGAAAGAACTGACAATATGATCCATGTGAGCATGAGAGATGAAAAGGAAGTCCTGTGAGATAGCGCGTTGTGGGCATCGACCAATATCGAAAGCCATATTGAGAGAAGAGAAAATAATGCAAGTTTCATGCCCTCCTATTGACAATCCCTCCACTGGGTACCCTTCAATTATTCTTTTTGTCTCTTCTTCCTTTCTCTTTTCCCGAACTGAATCATCACTCTCGTTCTCTTCTCCTCTTTCTTTTCTTCTTTCCATCTCTTCTCTTATGGACAAATCCCCCACGGAGCACGAGCTAGAAGGGAAGAACAAGGGGTTTAAATTATTGGGCAAATCTTAGATTAGTACCCCAACTACATGTAAATTCTTAATTAGGTCCCTTAACTACTGATTTTTCAATTATAGATATTTAAAATAACACTAAAAAACAAGGATGGTAGTTAAGAGAGACAATCTTTAGGTGCCGTTTGATAGTGTTGTTGCGTGTGAGGTTAAAGTGAGTCACATGAATATATATTTGGTTATGTTAAAACCGGGTTTTATTTTGGTGGGACCCATCAAGAATTGAGGTTGCACTTGTGATTGAACAAAAACAAGAAAATTGAGCTTTGCAACAACAACTCACCTCATTTTTCAAGATCCACCGACAAAACACATATCCCTTGAAGAGAGAAAAAAAGTTGTTGGAATATCAAACTTTCCAAAACCTCAATGATTCATCTAAAAAATTAGAGCAAAAATACCTTGCAATTGTTTCTTGACCGATTATATCCCTCGTCTCTCTCACAAAAAATTCGAGATCTTTGTCTCCTCCGACTATCTTCTCTCCTCTACTGTCAAAAATAATTTCCCTTCTTTTTTTCTACCCGATACGCCTTTTCATTTTTTTTGATCTTGTTGATTTGTTTAAAAAGGTATTTTTTTTTTCATTTTTTTGTTGCTTTCATCGTGAACAGTTTTGTATGTCTTCTGTGCTTGTCTTCTTCACAAACGATACCAAAATTAATACATGATATGAAATCTTCTTGTTTTGTAGTTGCAGAAAAAAAAGAAAGAAATGAAGTCCATTTTTTTTTTTATTGTTTCTCACAATTTTGTATTTATTGTTGATGAATCTATTTGCAGATCTGAGTTGGTTTTGGAGGCATAAGAACAAGTTGATCCTGAAAAATTGTTTGGGAACAAAAAGAGAAGGTGTTGTAAAATTGAGTATGTGTTTCTTTTTCTACAAATATTTAACTAATTACTTGTTTTTAATAATACATGAATTAAAGTTTTGGTGTTGTGTATTGTTGTTGTTTACAATATTGTAAATATATGGTGTTGTGAGGTAGGTTAATTAACTACAACCATTTCTTGCTTGCATGCCAATATGAAAAAAAAAATTGGGTGTTGTGAATTAGGTTAATAAACCATCTATATTTTTGGGTCATCTGCATTTCTGGGTCATTTGCATTTCTGTCTCGACAATACTGTAAACTTTGTTGATTGTTCTTATTTACAATATGGTTAATTCTGATTTTACTGTTGCCATTTTAAGCCAAAACTATGTTGCTTCATTTTAATTCTTTTAGAACTTGATGCTACAAAATGCTATGATTAGTGGTCTCTTTCGAGATTTAAGAATTGGGCTACGAGGGTTTATAAGAAAGAATCAACAATTTCTTGGTCTGACATAAAGAGTAATTGTAGTCAAGCTATTCGATGTTTGGTCTGTAAAGGGTTTTGGTTGAAGAAATTGTGATGTCTGTTTATTTTTTTCATTACCTTGGTGAAGGACCACTACAATTATCTCATGTTATATTAGATCAAAAGGGCACCAGTCTTGTCAATCAACGCATCACTAATATCAAATACAAATACACAATATGCCTTATCTCTTATTTTGGTACCAAGTTTTCATGAAGATTTGCAGAAATGATGTGTAATGTTTTTGCTAAAGTAGCTTGTTTTATGGAAGGGCTAGAATTTTGATAGAATGGTAATTAAATTTAGCTGATGTCATTATATATTACATTACATGTGTGATCTAACTACCATATATATATTTGATGGTCTCAGTTCATTTTTGAAACTGGAAGTCTTTTTCTTTTCATTTCAATGTTGTTTACTCCGTTGATTGTTTGAATACTTGTATGTTAACTATACTTTCATCCAAGATTAGCCAAATTTTAAGCATGTTATAATTCATTATGTTTGCTTTCAAATATGTTATCCAACTAGGAATGGAAGGTCCTGAAATTATGGATAAAGCTGCTTGGACTAAAGAAATGTTACATGCTTTTTGTGACCTTTGCATCAAGGCTATCGACATGGGAATGAGACCAAATACTCATTTTGACAAAGCTGGTTGAAAATATTTGTTGACAGTTTTCAAAGAACAAATTGGTCATGCATTCACCAAGGCACAACTGAAAAACAAATGGGATGGTTGCGAAAAGAATTAGAGGATATGGACAAAGCTCATTTCTGAAACTGGTGTAGGCTGGAGTAATGATTTAGGAACAATTTCTGCTAATGATGAGCGGTGGAAAGCAAAACTTCAGGTTATTTTTCATGATCCTTAATCTTTAATTTGTTTAAATCTCAGTTTAGTAATTACTAAATTATTTGAAGTTGCACGAAATAATTTCATTTGTTTTGTGTAGGAAATAAAAGGAGCAAAAAAGTTTAGGCAAGCTGGTATCGAATCGTCTTTACGTATGAAGTTTGACAGAATGTTCTCAAACATTGTTGCTACTGGAGAGTATGTATGGGCACCATCGTTTGGAGTCTTGTGTGATAATAATGTTGGTGTTGATGGCAATCAAAATGCCAATGTGAAACAACTTGATTTGAAAGAAGGAAGCGGTGATTCGAAAGATGATGGAATTCCAAATTTCACTGATGATGTTTGTAACATGGTTAGAGGGGTTAATATGTCCAGCAACAACAATACATGCAGCGGTGGTTAGAGAAAAGAAAGAGAAGGCTCTAAGGTTCAAGCTGAGAAAAAAAAGGAATTATGGAATTGGGTTACAACTATTGTCACGTTGGGATCAATTGGTTGACAACATGTCAAGCAATAATGATTCAACATCTATTTGCAAAGATAGGAAAGGGTATAGTATTCTTGAGGTTATGAGCAAGCTTCACTCAATTGAAGGAGTTAATATCGGAGATGATTTTCATAGGTTTGCTACTGAGTTTCTAGGTTTGAGAAGGAATGGAGAATGTATACACGATGTAAAACACCTTAGACGGAGAGGTATATATTGATCTCAAATGCATGATTTCATTTATTCTTTGGTAATATTATTTAGAATGTTATTTAACATGTTTTGAAATTTCGTGTTATTGATATAAATTTCAGATTAATATTGTGGCAGTTTTCTCAAGATGATATGGAATAATGATTCCTTTATGTTGGTTCAAGAGTGTAAATAAATTTAACAATTGAATCTATCAATTATTGGCGGCTACAATCAGTTAGGTTATAGGACATTAATATTTATTATGTTCAAGTTATGAAAGGTAGATTAATTTAGTTTAAAACTTTGGTGTTATTTAATTATTGTTGAGTATGATGAATTGCGATCTTGTTAAGTAATTATGGGAAAATACTATTCAATTTTCCGCGAGATTGGTTGATGATGTGGACAATACTTTTAGTTTTATCTGACAGAACAAATTTGGCTTATGAATTCCACTAGTTGATGATATGGACAAAGAGTGTAGTTTTATGTGACGAAACAAATTTGGCTTATGAATTATTCTACGTAGAAAATCAAATTATAAGAAAGTTGGATATGTGCACAATGTTATATAAATATTATATTCTTCTAATAACAAAATTGATTTAAAGCAAAATATAAACTATATATGAATGTAATTAATTGTAAGGAAAAGGACAAAACATACAAAAAGTCAAACATGTTAAAAAAATATCAATCATATATCATAAGATGCACAAATCAAAAGCTAGGATCTGAAATCTAACAAGTAATCAATTGTGGCAAATTGAAGGGATAGGAAAACTTTTCATATGCTGACAAAATACATTGCATTACATGTTGTACGCAACTTGCACAAGAAACAAATAGAAATGACATGACATGATAAATGAATTAAAATGTTTATAAATGGTATAGACAAATAAAGTTCTGAATGAATGAATTATTGAAGAACAAAATATGTACAAAAGATCACAACAAATGCAAAGAATTATTGTTGTATTGAAATTTTCCATACAATAGCAATAATATCAAAGTCATGCCAGACATAATGTCGATATACACTTGCAATTTCATCAATTACATATGTCTCTATATTCTATATAAGGCAATGCTTCTTTTCTCCAAGTTAATAAATTATTGTTGCCAAAGAACATCTTTTCTACAAGAATTATTGACACCTTAGAGCATAATAAAAACACAGAGGTAAATAATCAATTTTTTGTATGTTATTATTCATTTATTTTTTCCATGTATGTTTGGTTTTTGTTATTGTGTTTGATTTGAAAAACTGGTGTTTAACATTATTCATTTATTTAGCATTATAAATATGGAAGATGTACGTTTTAATGTAATATTCAGCGAAGATCTTGATGATGATTATGAAAACATAATGGATCGTGTTGTTGATCACATTAATTATCATGGTGGTGATGACAACAGTGGCTCAGGAGGGGATGGTGATGATGGGGAAAATGATGACGACGACAATAGTGATGAGGATGATGAATCATTTTGGAGGTGAGAATTTGATAGGAAAAAATTAGTTGTGTGTATATCTAGGGTAATAAACATGTATTATATTAATTATATTCATAAATAATTGTGTATGGTTTCATACCACACATGCATGTGTTGGTTGACTGAAGTTTTAAGAGGATATTGGAAACGATACGTCAACATGTTTAGAATGGACACATCAACTTTGTTAAGTTGTGCAGTGATTTAGAAACAAAGTATGAGTTAAAAACCTTCGAGAAGAATGAGTGTTATTGAAAAAATGGCTATATTTCTATATACAATAACATTAGGAGCATCAAATAGGGAGATTCAAGAGCAATTTCAACATTCAGGTGAAACTATTAATAGATGCATTAAAGAAATCCTAACAACAATATGCTTGTTTGTGGTGGATGTCATAAAACCAGAGGACCTCAATTTTACAAACACTCAACAAGAAATTGCAATGAATCCAAAATATATGTCTCATTTCAAGGTAAGACAAATTGTTTGTTAAATGTGAAACTAAATTGTTTTCTGTATGCTAGTAAGTAATGATGTTATAATTGTTATTGGTTTTCATGTAGAATTGTATTAGTGCAATTGATGGCACACATGTGCGAGCTTGCATATCAACTGAAAATCAAATTCCATTTATCGGAAGAAAGATGTATCGACTCAAAACATAATGACTGCTTGTAGTTTTGACATGTAATTTACGTTTGTGTGGGCAGGATGGAAGGCAGTGCCCATGGTATATATATTTTTCTTGAGGCTATTGATAATAGAAATATAAAATTTTCTAAACCACCATAAGGTAGTTATATGATAGAAATTGTTATGTAATTATAAGTATAATAATTTGCTTTTTATTTACTAATATTATGACAAATTTAAAATGTTGTTTGTAATTAAAGGTAAATACTATTTGATTAATGCTGGATATCCCAATAAGTATGGGTATTTAGGTCCATATAAAGGTGAAAGATATCATTTATAAGATTTGCGTCGTGGACAACCAAGAAATCAGCAAGAAGTTTTTAATCGTGCACACTCATCGCTACGTAATGTGATAAAATATTCTTTTGGAGTATGGAATAGAGGTGGATGATTTTACAAAACATGCCTGCCTATCCATACAAAATGCAAGTTGAAATTGTAATGGCATCAATGACACTATATAATTACATTAGAAAGAGATCGCATGATGACGTAGCATTTATAGAATTTGATCGCAATCCAATTTTATTCCTGATTATATTTTACTTGATGTTGTTGCACACTCAGGAAGCCATGAAAACTGTAGGCCTTGTTGGATGAGTTTCGTACGTGATTGAATTGCAGATAGTTTAATGGAACAATAAAAAATATTTTGCATAAAGTATTGTTTATTTCATGTTATAGTAGTAGTAGTTAAATCTACAATATTTTAATTAAAAATCATAAATATTAATATATGTCTTTTTTAGTCATTTTATAACCTTAATTTGAAAAATATTTTTAACCAAACAAATTAAATTATTTTTTGTTTAACCTCAATTTCAACTACAGTTTTAACCAAACATATATTTTATCAACTCAACCTCAACTAAAAATGCTTTTTATAAAACAACTTTTTTCAAACTACAACCATAAAAGCTACCACAATACCAAATATATTTTTAACGGGATCTCCAATTATCTTAAAAAGAATCTGTCATAACTGAAAATTCAGTTTTTTTTTTAATTTATTGTATCATTTCTACTCTCATTGTATTTTTTTTTTATGATCTTGGCAAATGATTCAAGTGTTATGTTTTTAGCTACTAAGCCTTAAGTTTTATGATTTTATGTACTCACTCGGAAATTTCTTATCATAGTCAACTTATAATTGTAGATGCATTTTTCTCTTAAATATTATTGTTTTGATATGACATAATCAAAATAATTATAATTTAGTATATATCAAGTAATATGGTTCATAATGCTTTTAAAAGTACTTTTAATTGAATTTTTATTAAATATTATTTTTTATTTTAACATCAACAAGTTAAAATCATAAAAAAACTTAAAAAATAAATTTAATTATTCTTTAAAAGAAAAATAATTTAAAAAATAAACTAAACCACATCAACACACTCTCAGTTTACACACACTTATTCCTAAATAGAAGTATATTTGTACCTAACACTTGAAGAAATTGAGGCTTTTAGATAATGTTTGGAAATGCGACCTAAATAGTGTTTGACAAAAAAATAATTTTTTTGTATAAAAATAATTTTTTAAAGTTTTTGAATTATTTTAATATATTAATATTAAAAATAAAATTTAAAAAACTAAAAAAATATTATTTTAATATATTTTTAAACAAAAATATTTACGAAATACTACCTTAAATTACTTAGCTTGTGCATAGGTGCTTAAATTCGAATTATCTTACCACAATGGTATGTATAAGGAAAGGTTGATAGATGTGGCACCTAATTGACAAAGCCGGTAGTTGAGGGACCTATTCTAGCAATTATATATAATAGGGGGACTAATCGTAAGTTTGCCAAACAAATTTAAGTAGCCTCCTCTCTCTACTGAATCAAATCAGTCAATAATGGATCATCAATGGCGACCAATACCACCTCCTCACCCTACCAGTATCTGCCCTATCTGCTCCTTTTCTCACTTCCCATTCTGTCCCCCTCCCCCCCCTCCCCCCCCTCCTCCTCCTCAATACAATCAAAGCCCTAGATTCCCACCTCCACCACCGCAGCCCGAACACCCGTATCATTCTGGCCCACCCAACCCATACATGGTCGTCAACCCTAACCAGGGGTGGCAGTGGCACAGAGAAGACGGATATGGACATCCCAATCCCATGTATGATTATTATAGGAATAGCGCTGCGAGTTGTATTAATGGTGAAGCTGATCGGAGCTATAAGAGGCCAAGGGTTGATGGTAGCATTGGATCTGGTATGTTTGGATACGAGAATAATCAAAGTCCAGCTAATCTTTTTTCGGATGACGAGCGTAGATTGAAGCTGATTCGCGAGCACGGCAACACAACTAGTCTGTATAGTCCTTTTCCGCCCACACATGATGATATGAATAATAATAACTGGAAAAATCAGCCAATGCCTAATTCCGCCGAAATGAGGCGGCAGCAGCTGCCAATTGAAAGTGTTTACCATGAAAATAATAGGGCGTTTGGCGGACATACGCCGCCGCCTCCGCCTCCGCCTCCGCCAACTTCACCGCCACCGCCTCTTCCTATGGAACCACCACTCCTCCCTTCACCCCCCAAGTCATCATCTGCTTTGTTTCCTGTTCCTATTAATTCCGCAGCTACCAATCCTTATCTGCATAACAACTCATCTGGGTTTGTTTCTGAGGTACTGTTGCTTTGTTTTGCTGTTTGTTTTCACTTCGGTCAATTAGAATCTTTTGTTATAACCTTTTTGGTTGGATGTTTGAAGGAATGGAAACAATCCTCTGGAAAAACTTTTTTGCATAAGAAATTGTCTCCAGAGAGGCCAATAGTAGTTGATGCTTCTCACTTGTTTAAGATGCCTCATCGTGCAACTCGCCCCAATCATATTGTGATAATTCTTAGAGGGCTTCCAGGTGAGATACTGTTTTCTTTGCTAGAGTTAAGTAAATACCAGATAGAATACACTTCAATTCCTATGTTTTATATTCACCATGAATCTGTTTTGTTTCCCCCACTTCACTTGAGTTCAAGTCAATCATCATCTGCTGCTATGTTTGGAAAATTGATTTTCATACTTCTGAGTGCTAGGTTTGAAGAAGCTGGCTTGTTATCTGAACAAACTAAAGATTGATGTTTCATTTTCTTTCTTTCTTTTTCTTGTGTAGTTTAAACATATAAAAATCAATTAAATGTTGTTCGAAGGAACTTGATGCCCTGAGAGGTAGGGAAGTATTGTACTAATTTTCTTAGTTTAAAATTCACATTTGTTGGGTTAACATCTAACAAAAATATTCTTAGATGTTAATTTTAACTAACTTTTCATTGGATATGTGTTATGCCCTTGAAAGGCTTGGTGGGTTTTTTAAAATTTCAATTGTCTGCTAGCTGTAATTCTCTTAAGACAAAAATCTCAAACAAATAATGGCAAATCTTAGATGGGTGAGGATGACATGTATAGATGCAGTGCAATGACCTTGGGTGTCAGCTTCTCTTTTGTCATTCTAAATTTGTTTATCACTTTTTCTATGAAAACTTATTTGCAAGGTAATGGATAAGTTTATGCAAGCATCTGCATTTGCAGCTATTCAAATGATAAGATGTTATATGCTGTGTGCATAAACTGTAATTAGAGAATTGAAGATGCCTGTTGCAGCTTCTAGTGTACATACTTACTTCACTTCATATACTTAAAGGCAGTGGTAAAAGTTACTTAGCAAAGACGATGCGTGACCTTGAGGTTGAAAATGGTGGTAATGTGCCACGAATTCATTCCATGGATGACTATTTCATGACTGAAGTTGAAAAGGTGCGTCGGTTTTGTTTGGTCTACATGAATGGCTATAAAATCTCCTAATTTCATTTAAGTTTGTGTATTTTCAATATGCTGACAAGTATTATCTTCCATGCCAACAGGTTGAAGACGGTGATGCTTCAAAATCTTCAAGCTCTACAAGAGGCAAGAAACCAATTGTAAAGAAGGTGGTCATGGAGTATTGTTATGAACCTGAAATGGAAGAGGTAATGCTAATAAATGCTTCTAGATCTAAGAAATTTGGTTAAAAAAAAAAACCAGAATATGCCTTTTCAGTCTCCTTGCTTTGCATTTATGTATTCATGAGAACGCAAATTTTATGGTAGAGGTTATGTAAAAAATAATATTTCTGTCATTGATAGCATCACAACATGCGTAGAAATGTGCTAGTTGGTTTGTCTTGTGCAAAAAATGAACTACAGAACAACTACAATTATAAGTTACTTGCTTGCTCTATCTTCTAAGAATTCCAACCTGCTGGAATTATGTTCTGATAACTTTATCCAAACGCTTACTTTTTTCTGTCTGTTACTTATTTTATTGTTTTCTCAAATCTCATGTTGTCTATCCTTACAATAGGCTTATCGAGAAAGCTTGTTGAAAGCATTCAAGAAGACCCTTGAGGAGGGAACTTTCACCCTTGTCATTGGTATGTTTTTTGTTTTGGAAACCATTTAATTGATGACAAACGCCTTTTTATTATCCCTGCAAAATTTCTCCATTTTTAATCATCTTCTGAAATACCTTTTTAAAGTTATTGGAACTCTTTAAATGTTCATTTATTTCAAGATGGTAAGTTGCAATTTATATTGACAATATGTACCAATTTGGCAGCATGGTTTCATTTCGCTTGATGCTAAGAAAGTACTCTATCTGGTTTAATGTCTCATTCCATGTTTCTATGATAGTTGTTGCACAAACTCAATGTTCTTCGTGTCTAATGGGCTTGACTTATTGAGTAGATTAGGAAGTGAAGATCTCTTGTTCATTTTTTTTAAATTTTTTTTTATGTCTTCAAATAAATTTTCAAACCATAGGCTTGAAACAAAAGACAAAGTGATTCAGGGTTCTTGCAGATATCTTTGGTTTTTAAGGCACCCAACAAATTAAATCATCTAGCCTCATTATAGATTTAGTGGTGATGCAGTGCTCCATGCACTGCTTTCATTGTAACTAACTACAGATGCAGTTTTGTGCGGCAATTGACCCTTTTGTGCTGGTATGTGTGCTTCGTCTTAGTGGATGACCGCAATCTGCGGGTAGCTGATTTTGCTCAATTTTGGGCAATTGCAAAGGTATACCCTCACTTCTCTCTTGTGACAAGCTCTGCGAGTAAATATGTTCTGATTTCCCGATGTCCTTGGAATATGTTGAAGAATGAGGTCTTCGGGTCCTCATTCTTAAATGTGGATCTTTGTGTAGTTGGATAGAACTAATGTCTGTATGCTGTGCTTTCACTTTTCTTTTTAATTTTGCCTGGGCTTCCCATTGCTGGACTTTCCTCCCGTGGTCAGTGTTCACTTTTCAGTACAGTTTATTTTTCTTTCTTAATGATCCTTTGTAGTTCGATTGGATGATAGCTGAGTCTGCTGTGTTTTTCATTTTTCTCTTATAAATTATGATTATGAAACTATAACCAACTTGTAGCTTTTGCAAAAAAAGTTTATTTGAGCTGAAATACAAGAATGGATTTCAGTTCATTAGTAGATCAATTAATCATATTTCTGCTTATTGTTCAGAAATCCCTTTGATTAATATATAATTGATCTACTAAAATTAATATAACTGATCAGAAATCCATTCAATTGACATAATTGATAAATTGATTAGAAATCCCTTGGGGGAGAAATATGAGAATGGCATTTCATTGCATTAGTCAATCAATTAATCAAACAGATTTCTGCTCGAGTTTTTGAAGTGTAGCCCTTCTGTTTATAGGTTGAGTCAATACTTGAAAAGAGGTTGGGAATTTATTTGGTGTATTAGATGCTCAAGTCTGTAGTCATCCTTTGGGGTCATATGATGATCATAATTTTAAAAGACTTCCACTTCTTATTTTTCAGAGGCAAGCCTTCTTTGTTAGATATGTAAATGTTGGTGATTGAAGGAATGTTGGCATGCCTTATAATATATCTTTGATGTATTAGCTAATACCTTGGCAACTATGTGTAGTTTAGAGTTGTCTGGGCTGCAGTAATTGTAAATTCTTCTCTGTTGCGCTACTAACTCCATATGAAGTTTTTGTTGTTCTTCCCCCATGTAATCACCAGAATATTGGTTTTTGTGCTTCTGGATGACGTCTACTTATTAAAAGCATCAGCGAACAGTTTTACATAAAATGTTAGTGAAAACATGGTTTACGTATCTTGTTTTGGGGCTGCTTTGTATACGTGCCTTGTTGTTATTTATGTGGATGATTTTTAGAATTTCCAGGTCCATATGATGTAGTTTTTGAAAAAGTTGCATTTTTACCTTGTTTGGTGAATTGGACTTGATTGTTGCTACCTTGCTGATGCCACTTATCAACTCATAGAAGTTTGATTCTCATTGTATAGCTAATGTGATCGGTCTAGAGTGCCCAATTTTAATCCGATTGCTTGCATTTCCTTAATATTACATTCCTAGGAAACCTAGTGATGAGAGCATTGCTCAGTGATAGTCAATGCAAAGAATCTATTGGGAAATTCAGTATTTAGATTTTTTGGCTCGTCAATTTGTTTTATTCAAATTTGAGGTTGCTTGGAAGATCTTTTCCCTGAAGTCTAATTTATTTACAAGCTTTGTGAGTTTCTAATAACTGGTCGCATCCTTTAATCATAATTTCAATTCAGTAAAATTCAACCACCTGATTCGATTCCTATTTGCCCCATGGCACCCTTAAGTTTTTTGAGATCACAGGCCTAAGGAATGGGAGATGGATCTAAAAGGTGTCATATATTATACTCTTTCATTCAATGTGTTCATCTGAAAGTGCTACCCTCTCTGAGTATTTGAAGCAACTTTTGTTTGAATGGTGGTGGTGTAGAATCAGAGAGTTGTTGATTAGTTTTATATTTTCTTATTAGTTGCACCACTTATTACATCTTTTTCTTTTTTAAATTTTTATCTCAGAGATCAGGCTACGAAGTTTACATATCAGAGGCTACATATAAAGACCCTGTAGTGAGTTTCAATCTACATTCTAGTTTATTTTGGGTTGATTACGTTATATCTTCTTCCCACTGCACCACACTTGCATAATATGCAATTAGCCATTCAAATTTGTTGTTCTTACACTTTTTGCAATTAATCTGATAGTAACCGAGGCCTCAACATTTAAACATAAGTCTAGTTTCGAAGCCTAAATTGGAAAGAAAATTCATTTTGCTAGATAGTTACATCACTTTGATAATCCTGTGGAATTGCAGGGTTGTGCTGCTAGGAATGTACATGGTTTTACCATAGATGAAATACAAACAATGGCCCGGCGGTGGGAAGAGGCTCCATTGATTTACACTCAATTGGACATCAAGGTTTGTTATGTCTAGTATCTTAGTTTTACTCTGGATTAAATGATAGGAAGTTCAAAATGGTTCAAAATTGTGGAATACAAAACTGAATATGCTATCCAAAAGTGCATTAACTTTTCAAGTTACAAAATTGGGAAGTCACAAGTGTATTTATCATAGACTCTTAAACTTCAGAGCCAGTCTTTTGACTTATGGTTACTTCTGTGATATTTTGCTGGCATGGCAGTCATTATTCTGTGGAGATGACCTGAAGAAAAATGGAATTCAAGAGGTAAGTGAATGTCATGTTGTTGTATTGATGCCTTTTATTTTCTTCTCCCGAGTTAAGAGAAAGTTCATCTTCATGCTACATTGATGCTTTCTTTCTCTCCTGAGTAGAAAAAAAGTTCATCTTGATTTATGTGGTCTCACTTAGATGTATTTAATAGCTGTTTTAGTGTACAGGTAAAAGCAAAAATAGTTAAATAAATTATTATTATTATTATTATTTTGTTGTTTCATAGTTCTTCTGAATATCTTTATTGATATGGCAATAATGGACACCATAATTGACTTTTATTAGTTAGGGCAAATTATAATCGTTGTGGAAGTGTGATCCTACTCTGAGTGTGGGATGAACTGCCTTGAGTAGCTTTCCTTTGTGCACTCTATGTGCTGTTTGGTGCAAATATCTTAGCTTACATGTTGCATAGGACACGGAATTTGTAGTCAGTGATTTGATTTTATTTCTTGTATTGAATCTGCCAGGTTGACATGGACACTGAAGATGGAGACTTTGGTAATCCATCAAACCTGCAGGAAGGAAAGCCTGAGAAGACAATAGTTCCTCCCATAGAAGATGCACCTCATGGTATATTTTAACTCTCTGCTTTCAACGCTTCCATATAATCTTGTTGATCTTTTATTGGGCTTGAGGAGTTTTTAATATCCAGCCTTCCATGGAAAAAAGGTGCCTTTTGCATAAATTCCGACTCACTGGTCAGTTCTGGGAGTTGTAAAATCTAATGAGGTTAAAAATGATTTCAATTATGCCTCAAGTGGTTGTGGATAAGTGTTGTTAGCACTCCAGGGTTAAAACTTTCAGGTTGAGAAGTTTTCCCTAGGATTATGCTGCTATTTCCACACATTACAAATACTAAACTATAAAAAAGTGCCTCTATTTTCAACGTAATATAGTTGAGTCCCTCTTCATTGAAAACCTAATGTTTAGTACCCTGACTGGCTGATCAGAATTGACTATTTTTTCATTATCTAAATTCTTGATGCCTTAAAAGTTAACAATCAATTAACAAGACAAACTATAATGGCACTAAAAATGTCATAACTTCTTAAAATGCCAGAACTTCAATTAATGGAATAACATCAATGCTAGTCAAGGTACCAAACAATATGTTTTAAAAAAAGAGGGACTTCTATATTATTTACTGACCTTACAGCTTTCCAATGCAAATTCTCTTCTGAATCAGTAGCTGAACCCCTCTCTGAAATTTGTGATTTGCCAAGGTTTAATATTCCCTTATGCACCATACATTTAGCTGAAACTGTCTTATGTTGTCATTGTCCAAAATGGCCATGTGCATGAACTTCTCAACTAAGCTAAAGATCAGTAGTTCCTGACTGATGGCTCAATTTGTAAATGATTTGGCAGAATTTCTTCTTGGGGGAATGCAAATAAGTTGTTGTACTATAATTAATGAGGGAGATTGCACTTATGTTGCGTGTACTATGAATATGATCTAAATGTCCATCTGGATTGTGAGGATTTTAGTCTTGGCAGTTTGCATGTAATGAATATCATATTTGATTAACATCTCTACTATTAACATCCTATTTTCAGTTTTCTGTAAAGAGATTTATTTGTTGAATGGTTATAAATTCCTGTTATGTTTCTCCAGTTCACTGTGAGACAAACTTTTGCCTATAACTTTGTTAGATTCTTCTATTTACTATCATTTAAACTTAGTTCCTGCAAAAGACAGTAAGAGATGGGATGCTGAAGAGGACCATCCTTCAAGATTGAAAGAATTGGGTAAAAGTAAATGGTCAGATGATTTAGATGAAGCTGACACACAAGGATCTGAAAGCATGAGGACTAATAATGCTCTTTCTGGATTGGTTCAAGCTTATCAAAAGCAACGAAAATCAGTGCATTGGAGTGACCAGGTAACTATAACATATGCTGCTATTATTTTGTTATATTAAGTTCTCATGTGAATCCTATTCTAAATTTCTTTTGTTATTCTTATATGTATCCTTCTAACAAATCCAACATGACGAACTTCTTATTGACTCAGTAGAACTATTGAAATCTCTCAAGTATATTGTATTACATTGTCTTGAAACAGTAGGCATCCCCATTATCATTAGGTTTGAATGATTCATTCTTTATTAAAATATAAATAAATAAATAATACAAACTTAACTATGTTGTCATATATTAGTAGTATATAGAATTTAAATGCATGTACAAACAACAACAATATATCATTCTTAACACGAGGCAGTGATGAAATCACTTCCGGCATCAATCTTTTGAGATGTACTCTTGGAAAGCATAAGCCTCACGAGATTAAGCATATGTCTTCACTGCAATTTCCTTGCCTTTAATCTTCACATTGATGTGTACAAGTTTTTTGGACAAAAGACTATAGTAGATGACTGTCTGCTTTTGGCAGTCATTGGCGAGACATGATTGAAAAGCAGGACCTCCTTTCGTGCTAGGGTACTTGCAATGTAACTGACAGGCTTATTTCTACGCAACTGAAGTTTATCTTATTTATAATGTGGAAATGTACAATGCTTGTCTGTTTTCCATCATTTTTGGTCGGTTGCTTTATATACACTTAGACTATAATTATACGCGCATTTTGCATGTTAAGTGCTTACATATTTGTAGTTTCACGTTTGTCTTTTATTATAGTCAGTTATGCTAATAGGTCAAGGCATTCCAAACAATTTCATAGTATATTTTTAGTCTTCTATAACGAAGTACTATGTTTAAGCCAAAACAAATGTTTTTTTTCATGATTTTTTAAATTTTCCTTATGTATATATTTTTTGTTAGGCTTAGTCTTCTTGAAGCTTGTGGCATGCCTTGTAGGAGGATAGATGGCTTGTCTTATGCTTTCTTTTTGTAAAACCTGGCAATAAGGAACAGTTAGTAGAAAACTTCTATGTCGTTGAAGGTCTGTAAGCATTACAACCTCATTACAGTACTTGAGAGCGGCCCATCAGGAACTGGCTGGGCATATCTGAAATTGTGAGAACCACGATGATTTGCTTTACATTGAAGAAAATATCTGAGAGGAGTCCACATAACATGGCTCTATGTCAGGGACACTATCAATATTTTAACATTTGTCAATGACTTTGTTTCGTTGTATAAGCGAGTGCTGCACTGAATGAATTGAAACCCACCACCACATGAATAATTAATGCTCTACTTAAAAGTTATTGTCACTGTACAGGTTGGGGATACTGGGTTTTCTATAGTTGCAGCGAAGAAAGCAAATATGTTGTCTCTAGTTATTGGACCGGGTGCTGGATACAACTTGGTAAGCGTTACGGCTATCTCGGCTTCTTGTTCATTATTAGATGTTCCGTTCTTGAAGAAGACTACTTTTGATCAATTATCAATCTTTTGAAACACAATAAAATGATAGGCTAAACATACACTCCCTTGTGGTGCCTGTGCAAAGCGCACCATATTAATGCTGTGCAAGGCTATTATTGCTGTACCTAACATGGAGCCAAGCTGGCTAAATGATCTTCTTATTTATGTTCTTGTGTTTTCAACGCCTGCAGAAGTCCAACCCATTATCTGAAGAGGAGCGACCAACTTCAACCGCAGGCGTTGGCAAGTCAAAGCAGAGCATATTCCAAGAGCGACTTCGCGTGGAGCACGAGTCCTTTAAAGCTGTTTTTGATCGGAGGAAACAGCGCATTGGTGGATTGGATTCCGAGGAATAATTTTAGATGTGGGAAACTTCAATTGCAAGCGGTTCTTGATATTCTTTTTTAGCATTCTCGTCTGTAATTGTTAATTTCACGAGAAAGTGGGGTGGGGGTTTATGCTGTAATTGCCCAATCATGGCAAAACCAAAATTACTGTACATGCATGTCCAAATTACCATCCACCCCCAAGGTTTTTGGCAATTTTGATTTTCCATGCAATAACAAACACAATCTTTTATGAAATGGTTATGAGAAATGAAAATCGACTTGAACCTTCTGTTTTCTTACAGACGACGGAGAATCCATTTTCACCTTGAACAGTTTCTGCACGTCATTTGTTTGGCCCGCATCAATAAATCAACTGCCCTAAATATATAAATAAAAGTTGAGTTGGATGAGCTTGAAGAACGTTCAATGCTTGCCACAACTTTTGCAAGGGATAATGCGCTTTCATGGACATGGGAACAGGCTGTAGATGCAGTTCTTCTACCATGACTCAGGTCTGTACTGTCTACCATCACCATACATTTGCATGCATGCTTACTTTTCGAACTATACAGACCATTGTGTCTTAAACAATGCAGATTTCGTCAGTTGTGGTCAAGTATAGAAGTTACTAGATCATTCATTCTGAGCAATAATCACATTATTCCCAACAAGATGTATTGGGAGAGCTTCGCAAATCATCAACCGAAGCAGCTCATCACTTTGTTAAGGCATCTGAATGAACCTGCTCCATTTATATCTCCAACCTTTTATCAGGCATTGACTGGCTATAATATTGATTGGATCTCTTGAAATTTCAGTTATAATTTGTCTTAAGTATACTTGTTCCTTTAACCATTTATAATACTTGTTCTTTGAATAGAACTCGTGTGCAGTTAAAATTCTAAAGAATTCGTGTGAGTCGTGTGTGCAGGGTGTGCACCACGTTTGAAAAAAGGAACCTGCTTGTTCTTTGATTTGAACTCGTGTGCAGGAAAAATTATAAAGAACTCGTGTGCAGGGTTGTGCACCATGTTTGGAAAAAAACCTCTAAATACGTTGAGGTAAACTATGGGAAAACCCATACTCAATTTTTTTTCTTCTTCTAATAGGTGAAGAAACCTATGGAGGAGGAGCTTGTACATAGATAATTTGTAAGTATATATAAACAATTGAGATAGGTCTAGATCTAATAAAGAGTCTGACTACGTCAGACCAGAAAAACAATTCAAAAGGGTCATAACTTTTAATCCGACCGTTGGATCACGTTTAAATTTTTATAGAATATTCGAGAGGCCATTTCCCTTATAATAACTGTCGTGTCGCTACGCGTATTGTCAAATCTTTAGATATAAAAAATATCGCAATGGAACCTCGATTTTGATACTTTTTGTGATTTTTCTTATTATTTTTGGATTTCATGCTATTTTCATAAACTTGCGAACTTAGAGCTCACATCTGCATCCCTTTCGCCTATCAAATAATATTGTGTTCTTTGTTGAACTACTATCTTTAACTTTTCCATGTATTAAGAACCTAATGAAGGTGATTCCGTTGAACGAATCACTTTAGAGTGAATCTCTATACATTCATGAACAATCATCCATAACTTCTATGAACTTCTATAAAATAATGATGATAACATGTATTAATTAACTATGTTAAGTAAATAAATTTACAAAAATATTGGTTTAACTCGAGATTATATCCAACAAACTAATTAAACTTCTCTTAAATATTCATTATCAATGATCAACGTCCATATAAATTTATACACAAATTTACAGAAATTACAACCCTGCAATAGCATTAATAAAAATTAAAACGGACCAGTTTAACAAGCTATTTTTTATTTCATCACAACACATCTAATTTGATAATTCGACATAAGTTTCAATAATTTACAAACAAATATAATTTTACAAAATCTAAAACAAATCATAACAAGTACAAAATTATATATTTATACTACAGGTTTGTTTGAGAAAAAACAATAAAACATGTACATACACTAACAAAATACATATACTTAAAAAACATTAAATAATAATAAAATTGACATTTTAATGTTAAAATTAAAAAAAAAGGTAGATTTACTTACAGAAAATAATAAAATTCACAATAAATCAGAACACAGATGCTATGACTACAAAAAATAAAGAAGGATGATTTGTGCTGAGAAGTGAGGGATGTTTTGAGGGGTGTTTACTTGCAGTTTGGGAGGGGAGAGTTTGTTTAGATGCAGGGATATGTAAGAAGAAGGAGAAATAGGGGAGAAGAGGGTCAACAGTGTGATGATATATTAACTTTTACAGATGGAATCACCGACGGAAATATTCCATCGGTGATTCCATCGGTGATTCTGACAGTGAAAGGGTCACTTCACTGTATGGAGATCCCGGTTTGAATCCCTCGGTAAAATTGTCCGCAAAAACTTCCACGTCATCGAACTATTTTTTTTAATTCTATATATTTCTTCTGTAATTCCATTGGTATATACTGACAGAATTACCGATTGATTTACATTCGTCGATAAATATCACTGCAAATTACTAATAGAAAAATTATGTCGGTAATTCCGTTGCTTTTAGTCGAATTTTTGGTAGTGAACCTAGGTATAGCCACCGGCTTAGTCATTAACATAGCCATAGATGTAGCTGCAGATATTTTCTATTGCGTTGGGGTTTCATTAGTCATGGAAAAAGCTTTTGAGAAACAAAAATGAACTAGATTTTTGTTTAGTTCCCACAAACGGTGTGAATTGATGATGTTCCAAAAAACCCAAGTAATTAATGATGTTCCAAAAAACCCAAGTAACTTGGGGGTTATGTCTTGAATAATTGGTTAATCTCTTGGTTTTGGAAATATATTCCTTTCTCCTTAGCCAATGTGACCGGTGCTTGATACATGCAAAAATATCCCATTTGGTGAATCTAGAGACTCTTTGATGATTAAGTCAGAGATGTTTTGAGAGAAAATACAATATTATTATATAGAGATACTCTAAAAATAAATATGTAGTAGAGAATAACGATTCTGAACTTTTTACTTAAAGAATTCATAATCTATTTATAACTCATAAGTCTTTTTATGAAGAGGAAGAGGTAAAGTGTAATATTACTCTTATAGTATTAAAAAAGGAAAATATTCCTGACAATTAAGTATTTTGAAAGTATTTTCATGTCTATATTGTTATTGGTCTTTAAAGTTTTAGATTTATAACAAATCTTTTATTTTTCGCTATCGTATGCATTACATTTCAGGGCCAATTTGAATGGTCATATGGCGATTATCAATGGCCCTCCCGTACCATTGAGCAAGATTCTCAGAACTAGCTTGACTCTGGCTCATGGTGCAGCTTCTCACAACTAGATTGACTTTGATAATCTAATAGATAAAAACGAAAGCCTAACTGGCTTTAGAACCAAGCTAATTAAATGTTAAATTCACGTTTGATGATAACTTGGATCCTCAGTGCCTGCTGGTAGTTGCCGAAGAAACTGTCCCGCACTAATCAATGTCGTAGAAAATACAAACGATATTCCTAAACAGAGAAATTGTTGCAATAATTTTGTAAATTAATCTTCGCCAATAGAGTTACAAAGATATTCGAGTTACTTAACAACAGAAAGCGTTGAAATTGCCCTTCTAAATTAAACCTCCATTTTCGAAAAACAGCTAGGGTTCGGTTGTGAACTCGTTCACCTAGCTAGCTAGCTGTATATACAGATACCAGGTAATGAGGTACACAGATTAACAAGGTCTACCTCTAACGCAATTGAGAGCACCGGAGAAGCGTGTGAGCCTGCTCACATATCTACCAGGCTTTGCGCTGATCACAGCCTGTTTGTTCATTGTCTTGATTGCATTACCAGATTGAACAAAGAAGGCTCCGTTGAGCATCAAATCCCCCTCTGATCTCCAATTCCAGGACTTCCACACACTTTCAACTGCATAGTCCCTCTTGGTCACCTGCATGAACGTAAATAAAGAATGTTCAACTTGTGTAGTGGACCTAATTTAATCTTAATATAGAAATGCTATGATCTCTTTTGTTCCATCCTTGACATAATTAATACTCACTTTTAAGCAAGAATTTCGAAGATTTTAACTAAATTCATCCCAAAACTGTATTTTGGTACAGTAATGGCCCTTCATTAAATTAGAAGGAAGTGTACCTCTTTGCATGCTGGATCAGGAGGAGCAACAAACCGGTTACCCTGGCTAATGATAGTAGGATGTTGGCTACCACCAATAGCATACATTTCCCAGTGAGTATAGTCATTGTTTACAACATGCACAAACCCCCATCGGACCCTCGGCATTCTTTGCACTAATCCACGACCAAAGTGGTTGAAAGCAACAGTTATTTGCATCACTGAATCGCCAGAATAACTATCGCTTGCACCAAACAACATTACCTGCAACGAATTTGTATATTTGCAAATTACACCTTCTCCATGCTAAAATGTAATAATATGCAGCACATTAATAGTCAATATCTCTTTTAATTATTGTTATTTTTGTGCCAAAAATAGGATCCTCCAATCCATAATAAATGGTTAGACAGTAAGAGGATTAGCATTGGCAGTTGGTAGTGAGCAAGGTATGAAAGCTGTATTATATGGCTACCATCACAAAGATAATGGGCTACTCTCACCTCAACTTTTAATTAATTTGATTGAGTTAATTTCATAAAAAGAAAAAGAAAATGGGTACGCACATCATTATGTTTGGTGAAGTGGCAATTAGATATGGTGATGGCATTGGATCCCATGATGGCATCGATGAGGCCATCTTCGCAATTAGACAAGGAGATATGATCAATCCAAATATCAGTTGACCCAAATATTGAAATCCCATCTCCATCGCTCCGAGAACGAAAGCCATAATGATCCACCGAGTCTCTAATCATCCCACCATTTCCAGCTTTAGCATCATGAATGTGGATCCCATGGATGATCACATTTTTCACAAACTGTAGAGTAATTTGAGCACCATTGTAAATGTGCACATTAACACCGCGCCCATCAATAGTCTTATTTGATGCCACCATTAGCTCTTCACTTAGCCTAATAACCATATCATGAGCAAATATAATCCAAAGCGGTTTGTCCTGAATCACTCCATAGCGCAATGTTCCTGCCTTAGGATTCACCATGTCATTGTCTGACGGGTCTGTTACCCGGTAGTATTTTCCATGCTTGCCTCCTATGGTTTTGCGTCCAAACCCTAGAGCACAACCTCCCAGCTTCTTGCGGTTTTTGGCCCAGTTTTTATCACATCTCCAGCATCGGTCGATAGGATTTGTTGCTAGGCATGGCCCTTTGTTTTTTCCTAGATTCCTTCTTGTGCTATTGCGACCTTCCAATGACCTAAATAAAGAACATGTACAATATTTACACTTACAATACAATCAACATTTTCACAAAGAGAGGTTGTTTTCACAATTATTAATGTTTAACATAAACTTACTTGTGCACTTCATCGTTGAAATGTTTAGTGACTTTCTCTGGATTTGGTTCGTAGGCCTCGCGGGAAGCCTCCTTGGCCTCTTCAGCTCGCTTTTTCCAGTACTCGTCGAAATTGGCAATGCCGGCCTTTAGAGTTGAAGCTTGCATGGCTAATGCAAAGAAAACTAACAACATGTAATTTTTAACAGCTCCCATAGCTTTCTCAGCTAATTTCTTCTCTCCTTCAATCTATCTCTCTCAATCCTCTCTTTGCTTCTTTCGTTTTGCTATTTTGCCACCTCTTTTTTCGTCTCTGATCTATTGCTGTCGATTATTTCACAAGTTTAGGATTAGGATTGAAGCTTAAACGATTAATATTTACAAGGGAGAAGCTAAGGTATTCTGCTCGGCCCTTTCCATTTTTAGTGATTTTAAACTTATTGGTTCTCCATTGTTTGTATTGTGCGGTAAAGGGTAGAAAATCTAAGGTCCTAGTGAGTGGATATCGGAGCCAGATACCCAAATGAAGAAGATAGTAAAATTAGACTCAGAGAGGGATGGGAGGGGAGCCACTAACTACACCATAACGGTCAACTTCTCTTCTTTCTTTCCATATATTCAAGACAAATTACGTTTTAAAGGGCATTTTATTTTGTCTAAGATAGAAATATCATTGATCAAAGTAAACTCACAAAAATAATTGTTGGAGTCTTCCTAAGAGTACATCCTGATTTTCAGAACAAATTTGCTCTCTTAATGCTGCAATTGTCATTTCATATAGAACCCAATTATATTTACACGTGACTAAACGAAAAATGCAACCCTCAGAGTTCCTAGCCAAGCATACACTATCAAGCAAAATTAAATGAATCTCACTATCATAGAATTCTTTAAAAGCCACAGTATCCAACAAAGCTTTGGCGTCCCTTTCAATTATAAATTTTGGAAAACCTTCCTATAACCCAAGTCGAACAGCCTCCTGCAGGGTAGAGCTTCATATGTTTGGGGTTCCAAACCGTTGGAGCAGCAAAAAACTCTAGCACAAACAATTCCACAAAGACAGTTCCTTCAAACTACCCTAATCTTACATCTGAGAGAGTATATATTGTTTGAAAGCGCTATCACAATTCAATTCAATATCACCGTCATCAGGTTGCTTAATTTCCAACTAGATTGATCCTACATCACAGAAACCCTACCATTCTGCAGTTTATCTAGTTGAATAGTGATGAATTACAAAAATCATGGGGAATATTCTAGAAGGAATACTCCTAAAGATCCTTGTAGATCATTCGTAGTATGCTCTATGACCTTCACTTTCAGACTATATCGGCCTCCTCGTGAATGTATATCTTCAGGGGTTGTAAATCTTTTCTTAAATGAATATCTGCACAAAGTCCCTTAAAGACCACTAGGTGGTATTGTTGGGGGACCTTTCGAAGATCAAGTCAGTATGAGGTATTTTGTATGGTAAAAAGACATTAATGAAGGTATTAATGAGCTTTTATGAAGATAGAGAAGAAGATGGAGAAGAAGATGTAGATGTAAAGGAAGAAGAGAATGAATGTGTTTGTCTAAGAGCATAAGGTTTTCAAACCCCTTTTCTGTGTACTTGAGCTTTCTTTTATATTACCTGTTTTGACTGGTTTCATATGATATGTGAGGGGTAGAGATGTAATCTTGTAATGGTAGAATAATATTATTCTATTGTTGATGCCATCACATCTAATTAATATAAGCATGGGCAGCTTGTTGATAATTAATGGGATGTGATGGGCATCATAGTTACTAGCCTCGACCCAAAGCAGGGGAGGATTAGAGTAAGGTCACTTTTCAGCTATAAGCTGAACCCAATAGGAGTTGGGGTCAGCTGTACGCCCAACCTAATAGAAATTGGGTTCCACTGTACGCTGAACTCAAAAAGGATTGGGCGCGGATATGCCTCAGAAGTTGGGCGTGGACTCATCCTGACCCAAATTAGAGTTGGGCGTAGAGGCGTCTTGGCCCAATATAGAGTTGGGCGACAACGTACTCCGGCCCAATACAAGATTGGATGTGGAGAAATCATAATCTAATTTTGGGTTCAGGCTTTCGTGTGATAGTTTTTAAATATGGGAGGTTTTTAGAAAACCATGACCCATCAATAGTGTCGAAAAAGAACTAGATTCTGACAATTGCATCCACTAACCATGTTTTATATTGGAAAACCACGTCATTCCATAGTTGCCATAAAATAAAACAAGGTAGTTCTTTTCTGCACTCATTGTTACCATATTCTCACAAAAGCATTGAGAGAGATTCCCCCACCAAGTTGCAAGGTTTTCACAACTAATAGCATCAAAATGAAGCTGGAAAGGAGATTGAATCCAAACTTGGTGAGCTTGATGTGATGTAGGAGATTTTCTTTAATGCATAATCTTGTATGAACAAAAATAATTTTTTATTCAACCGTTTGATTGGGTTAAAAGTTTTCAAAAAAATTTTAGAAGCTCTATTTTTAATAGGTTAAAGTTTCATAGTAATCGGAGTTTGAAAAGATCTTCAAATAATTAGGTCCATAAATTATTTTTAAGGATTTACTATATTGTTTTAGTTTAAGACTCTTTTATTATTTTTCTACCTTTGTTTAGTACTTTTTTCTAGTATATAAGGAACCTATAAAAGCTCTAATAGGAAGTTTTGATTAGAATATTTGTGGTAAAATATTTAGTAATAAAATATTAAGTTAGGGTTTATGGTGTGACCTTATTCAACACAATTTTGTGTTGGTTGTTTTTGCTATCTTTCTTTTGTTGTTTCTATCTGTATTTGAAATCCGAGCCTAACAATACTTGATTATTTGCTTATTGTGTGTTACTAAAGAACCGTGGTTGAAAGAAGTTGCAAAGTAGAATATATTTGGGCAAGAGGGGATGGGGAGGTTCCCTCTTGGGAGAAAAATATTCAGGAGCTAGTAATAAAGGATATATAGACACAATTCATAGAGTTAATTGAGCAGATCCAAAAAGAACAGGAGGAGAGTGGCCACGGGTCATTGGCTAGTATCGAGAACTCGTTCTAGAGGAATGATAAGAGGAGACAACCTTTTGATTTGAAGGATTATCATGGAAATTTAGAATTTTGATTAAAGATTTATGATTTAACAAGAACTTTGCAAGCATAAAAATTCATTAATTGAATGAATGAGGTTGAAATAGTTTTTTAGTAAAATATAATCTAGAGAAGATAAAAGTGAAGTTTATCATGATTAGATTGAAAGAGCGAGCTTTTTCTTGGTAGGATAAATTAAAGCGATCTCATGAAAAATGAGGAAAACATAAGATTAATAATTAGAAGAAGATGAAGTAGAAGATTAATAAACACTTTCTTCCATTCAAGTACACTCAAACTTTATGCTAATGACTCCATACATCAAGTTAAGATGGGAAAACTATTAAGGAATACATAGATAATTTTTACTAACTAGTGGCTAGCAAGGATCTGCTCAAAATGGAAGAGCAATTGGTTTTTAGACACCTAAATAAATCATGATAGTTTATCCAAGACATGTTATGCTTGCAATATTTATGGACAAATTTAAAAGCTTATCAGAGGGCTTTGACTATAGATAAACAACATGTTGTTAGGGTAAATAATAGAGAGGTGCATACTAGCGAACAAAAATCTTTTGTTTAGCCTTAATCAATAGATAATCAAACTATATGTCAAGGTTTGAGTTTTGGATCTAGTTTTAAATTTTGATGTTTCGAATATGACGAGTTAAGGCATCAATTTTCTGAGTGCCATAAGCTAAAAAGTCATTTATGTAAAAATATATTAGTAGAAGAACCTGATGAGATGGCGTGTGATCCTATTTATGATGATTTAGATAGTAGTGAGGAGGTCTTGTAAGGTGATAACGATGCTACTTTAGTCATTCAAAAAAGTTTACTTGCTTCTAAAAGTGATTTAAACAAGGATTGTCTACGCACTAGTCTTTTTTATTCAACTTGTATCATTAAGTACAAGGTATGTAATATGATAATTGATAGTGATACGTAACTATGAACATATGGTATTGACTGAGGCACTAGAGAAGTTGTAGCTTAGATAAAATAAAATAAAAACTCCAAGCCCTACAGACTGAACTAGCTGAGTCAAGATAGGTAAGAAAATCATTGACAAACACTGCTTTATTTTTATTTGCTATAGTCAAAAGATATTTGATAGTATTTAGTGTGATATGGTTTTTATGGATGCATATCATTTACTGTTAGATAGGCCAAGGCAATATGATGAGGTATGATGCAGAATAAGCCATTCACAACTTGTGTTTTAGGAATTGATTATTGGCATACTTGACCTAAGTTAGTTAACTGTAAAGTTCCTGCACACTAGAGGTCAATAGAACTTAAGAGGGCTAATATTGATTTTCATGGTCGACAATAATGACAATGTTGGGCAGATGGATGAACAAAACTTAGGGATATTTTCTTTCCAAACGAGGAAAACTGATGCATCTTAACATGCAATATTATATTAATGAAAATTTTTTTGATCTGACTATTGAATCTGTCTAAAACTTTGCTAGAAGTTTTTAAAAGCTCTATTTTTCTTATAGGATTAAAATTTTATCGTAATCAAAGATCAAGAAGACCTTCAAATAAGGTTTAGAAATTACTATTTTGCATTTACTTTATTTTTCTAGTTGAATTAGGATTCATTTTCTTATTTGGGTTAGAACTATTTTATTATTATTTTTTCATATTTGTTTAGGATTTGTTTCTTAATGTATAAGTAACATATGAGAGCTTTAATATGAAGTTTTGAATAAAAATATTTAGTAATTAGATTTTGAATTGGAGTTTGAGGTGTAACCAAGGTTGTCAATTTCATTCTGTTATGGTTGGAATGACTAGTATACCTTATAGTACTTTAAAAATACAACAAAGAGGAACAAATTTCATCTCACTTTTAATCTTGAGTCATTCTAAATTTCTTGGAAAATTCCAGCAAATATATTTCGTTTTCATTCTGCCCATTCTGTTATAGGTTTAAAACCTTTGAAACCATTCAAACCAAACCAAGCCAGCCCAATTTGAACCCCTAGATCAACCTAAAAACCCAAGTATAAAAGGGTCCCTTTCTTTGAAACCCTAATCTCTAATTTCTTACCTTCTATAACCACCCTTTTTTGGAATCACCCTTAAACCATCTCCCCTTTCTCACAAATTTTCCCACAACCACAATTAACCTTATGGTTTAATATGCATATTTTTTTTTTATTATTAATTTTGAGATCTTGTCATTTCTTTTATTTGTCAAGAGTAATATTATCATCTCTATCTTTAATTTCAATTTCAATTTCAATTACTATCTTCTCATTTGGTTTGCTTTTTTTTTCTACCCTATTTCATTTTTCTTTTTTGTCATGGGATGAATTCGATAAAAGATGTCATCACCTTAGAATTTCTTAAATTCTTATGCTGTATGAATTTTACGATTTCCCTTGAAAAAACAACAAAATGAGATGTTGAGCTATAGTTAGTTGATTTTGTTATCCAAACTAACAAATCCTTTGGTCAAGATGTCTAAGGTTAATAATTATTAGCTAAAACTCAATTGAGAAATAGCTAGGCAAACTAATTTATTTTATGAGTGGGTGAGAAAATTTGAGTGGAAAATAATTGTATTTTATGGAATAATTTTTTTTTTTTCATATCATGGACACATTCTTGAACGTGATCCATAGATAGGTAGTCACTCCCAGGAGCAAAATAATAGGGGAGAACCCACCAACTCGAGGTCCCTAATGATCACACACTTAGATGTGGGTTGAGAAATGCAATTGGTAGAATTCAAACCAAGAATGTTCTTTCCTCCTAGTTGACTCCTTACCACTTGACTATTGTTAGTTGAGCTACTAGCTCACTTGCTTCTTTTTCTTTTTTGGAACAAATTGATAAGCCATAATGACTAGTTAATAATTAACTCATTGAAATTTGATTAAACTGTATAAATAATCAAACCTATATAAACTAACTTAGTTCTAAATATTTGATTGTTAAAACACTCTTTAGATATCTATTATGTACCTCACTATAATAATTTAAGTAACATCATTGGTATTGTTTTTCTAATATGTGAAAAAATTACAAAAGAATGAGAAAAGTAAATTTTGGTTTGATTTGATTTGGGTGTAGACCTAATAGTGGTGAGTTGTGTTTGAAAATTGAGAATTGTAAATTTTTGGGTTTTGATTCAACTTTTGAATAGACAGTAGGGGAATTATATTTACTGGTTTATGATTTTGAATTGTTTTAAAATGAAAAGTTTGTAAAACCATTTAACCAGGAGCTTTTTTTTGATGTAGTCTAAGAATTAGTGTGTCATTATTGTTTATTTCCTTTGAATTTTACCTTTACTATAACATTGACTGACTTTTTCATTAATTACTAGATGTTTTTGATTCCATACAAAAGGAATATATGAAAATTTCTAGTTCAATAAAGTATTTTTTTTATTTTATTCTTAGAAAATTTTGTTAATAACCTATTGCAAGTGTAGTTTTAGACACTTTAAACTTTAACTTTTCAGTCCTGGCATGCATAGATTTTTGTTGCATTTTGCATTGGTGCTTTTTTCTTCATGCCTTTCCTTTTTATTTCTCAATGATTCTCGAGTCATTCATACGGATCTGCAAGAATTTGCTAACCATATAGTATAAACAAGTCAAAAAAAAAATATTGTAGCATAGAGATATATATTACTCCTTTCATGATCATAACCATATATGAAGAAAATTCCATATTCAAGATATACAGAAAGAGAAGCATATCTAACATGTTTTTCTTTCATATTTGAACTTTGTAAAAATTTAAGCAAAACAAGAGATGTTTTATATCCCACTAGCCTTGATAACATTGACCTATTGAATAATGAATTTGTGAATAAGTTGAGAGACAATTAAGACACCTTTGTCAACTTTGATTTTAAAAGATGAAGAGATCTGTTTGATAGGGAGGATGAGCTAATGAAAATGACCATCTATTGGAATATCTAAACCATACCAGTTGCAAAGTTAAGCCATATTAGTTGCAAAGAAGAGCTGAAGGAATCTAAGCCACACACAAAAGACTTCAAAGCAAGCCATACTAGGTTTTGTTTCCTCCCTTTGATTTAGTGTATTAACATATATTATCCCAAATTTTTGACGTATTACCAAATTTAACAGGACTATAAAACCCTGAAAGCCCAAGCATCACACCTAAGCCTAACCGCCTATAGGCTCGGGCATTGCGTTGGAGCCCAGCGTAAGGTTTTATGCCTGAGCCTAGACAGTTAGGCCTTGGTCACATAGTTGGGGCCATATGGTGCTAAGACAGCGTGCCTAGGCTTGTTTGGGTGCCTCTTGGGCTCAACCACACGACCTGATCAGTCCAACCCTCCAAGCTTGATTTTTCAGGACCGCATGCAAGCCCTTGAGATTTTTTCACTAACCCAGGTCATTCTTAGCTCAAATCCTACTCCCCTCACACCTTTAGGTGTATAAAAATCTCTCATGCTCTACCATATCTCCATCTCATTAATGCATAAAAGTGATAAGATGAGCTAGACAATTTTAGTGGGGCACATGTGTTTGGCTATGGAGTCTTGGGTAGGCTGAATGAAATACAGCTCACTACTAATAAGATTAATTTATAAAGTTGGAATAATTAATCTTCAGCATCTCCACTCCAGCATAAAGACAAGATTCATGGGGTATAAATACCACTTGAATAACCCAGATAGAGGGTTTATAATTTCTTCATCCTCTACATATTATTTGTAGAGTCTTTCTCTCTGCAAAATATTATTGCATTTTCTCAACAAAGATGCTTGTTTAAGCATCTAAGAGTCTTTAAATCCACCAAATAGAACATGTTGTAGGTACTTGGCTTTCCACATTAAGCACACTCATCTTAGCTAAGAAAAATGGATCAAATTTTAAGAACTAAGTAATTAACCTATTATCGAACCATAAAAGCTTTATTCCTAACTATTTTATAATTTAAAACATTATCACCAAATAATGGTTTTTTTAATCATCCACCACTAGAAATTCAACGAATACCAACGGAATTACCGACAGACCTTTTTCTATCGGTATTTTACTTAGATATTTACCGACCAAATTTTTTTCCTCACTAAAACCATCGGTATATACTGACAAAATATTTATATCAGTATATACCGAGAGAATCCCAGACAAAATATAAAGAATTTTAAAAAACTAAATAGTGCGATGACATGAAAATTTTTGGATATCCAAGGGACGATGTTAGTGGTTTACATTTAGGATTTCCATGAATGAATATAGGTATAAACCCCGAGAGAAATGGGTGAAGAATTAAAAAAAAAAATAGGAAAGGATCATCCACGTTATGGTGCCATGCCATTGAACCTCTAATTGGAGAAAAACAAAAACAAAAACAAAAAAATTAACACTTGGGTATTTAGCGTCGTGAACAAACGTTACTCATATTACTTTCTTAAAAAGCGAAGAAAAGTTATAATAAAAACGGAGAGGCAGAAAGAGAGATTAAGCAAGCTCGATTCTTCAACTTCAAGCAAAGGAAAAAAAAAACTTCATGAATGTATATCGAATTAAAAATTAAGAAGAATTCAAATGGAATTCTACAACTGATTCATATCTATGGTCAAAATTAGATATGCACGTTATAACAGGCAATGCTAAATGAATGCCCAAGTATTCCTCGGGAAAGAAAAGGGTGGTGCAAGGAAAGCAAAGAATAGTCCTTTTCCATCTTTCTTATAATCAAGTAAATACATAGATTGAGCGCACCGCCTGAACTTGAACCCTCTAACAGGAAAAGTTTGGAATAACATATGAACAGTCCTTTAAGAAAAGCTGTACGAGTATGTATATATATATATATAATAGAAGATAACGAGTTTATTATATATACAACCCTACGTTTATAAATCATCAAGCAAGCTAGCTAGCCCTACTTGCATCTCTTTATAATTAAATTAAGTTGATTAATTTAATTTGGTGTCTTCTTACCTGATCATCTCAATCAATGGCAAAAAATGGAGGAATGAGATCAGGAGGGATTGCAGACCGGACACGGTCGCGTAGCCACGTTGTTGAAGAGTGGGTGCCTTCTTCGGCTTGGACGGAGGACTCCAATGGCCATTATCTTCTTGTTGATCTTCCTGGTATCTCTACGCTAACATTTATAATAATGAAAATTATTCATTCATTTTATGATGATCATGTTATTGGCTAATTATAGCTATCAATCAATTTAATCTCTGCTTCTTTTTTAAAACTAAGACTTAATTAATTTCTGCTAATTTCCTGTTGCATGGCTTGATTATAATAATACTTCAGAATCACTTCTGAATGTAAATATTTTACTTTTTATGCTGATTGTAAATATTTAGTGGTTGCAACACAATACGGGCTATCCTTTGATGATTGAAGACCCATGTTAATTAGGTTAAATATATATATTAGTATAGATTTAAACTATGAACACTTGAAACATTTCTTAAAATCTCTATATATACGTTAGTGAGTCTCAGCTGATCATAATTCTTTTTGCAATTTGAATTTATAGATTTTAAAAAGGAAGAAGTGAAGCTTCAAGTTGATAACTCTGGGCAGATAGTGGTGAGCGGAGAGAGGCTTGTGAACAACAACAGCAAAGTAATATATTTCGAGCAAAAATTTAAGCTTCCAGAGAACTCAGATACTGATAAGATCACTGGAAAATTTGATGGTGAGATTCTGTATGTAACTGTTCCGAAGCAAGAAGAAACGTCCGTAGAGCCTGAATATCAAAACACCGCCACCGCCACCGCTACCGCTACTGCTACCGGTGATGAAAATCACAGAAGGTTAGAAGAGAAGGGAAGCATGGATAGTTACAGACTTTTTTCAAGGAAATATTGGCGACAGGAGGATGAGGCTACACCATTAGAGAAGGCCATGGAGATGATAAAGAAAAACAAGGGGATTTTGCTTACTGCCGTTATAGCATTTTCTCTTGGGATAATAGTGACTCGCCATAAGTTGGAATCTGGAGGAGAATAAGTGCATTACATTTTTTTTTCTTTTTTTATTTGCGTCTGCCTGGTTGTTCTTGATATATTTGTCGACAATAATCGGTATATATAATATATATACACTGTCAATCTTCCATTAATAAGTGTGTGTTCTTTCCCCTGCTATAAATATTGCTTTAAGAATCTAGTTCTTGTAGCTAGTCCATTAATTTTTGTTTTTTTTCCCTCCTAATAGAAACTCATATAAGCCTTTTATTGCTGCAAATATTGGACTAAGGATATAAAAAATATTGTGAAAAACCTGCGGAACATTTTGATGAATATTGTTATAAAAGAGGTCAGATTAGAAAGAATACAAAATTTAACGTAGTTTACAAAATACCTACATCCACAAGAGTGAGGATCTTTTATTTTTTAACCATGTCGAAATAGGATTACATGGTATATATTTATAGTAAATCTTAAACCACATAAAAAAACCTAGTTTTCCAATGAATCGTTTCACCTCACTCTACTTCACTTTGACATTTGTCTATGAGCCAAAACTACAACAATTTATACCTTAGTAAATATCCTCCCCCTTGAAGAAAAGTATGGAAAACTCCACTTAGGGATAATAGGTTGGTACATCTCTCATCTTGCATATAGAGATATTAATTAAGTTCAGGTAATGCTTGAACTTGTCTATGGTAACAAGCTTTGACAACATGTATGCTGTATTTTTAGAAGTATGAACTTTTTCAAGTGACAGTTCACCAGAAGAAACCAATTCCATGATCCTATGAAATCTCACATTTATGTGCTTGGTTCTTTGCCAAGTACATGACACTCTGACTATCACAATGCAATTGAACTCCACCTTACTAAATACTCAACTCTTTGACCAAACCAATAAGCTACAAATAGGCCCCTTACCAGAGTAAATCCATATATTCTGACTTAGTAGTAAATAATGCAACTAGAGACTAAACAATAGACTTCCAACAAATAGATCCCTTACCAGAGTAAATACATAACCTATAGTAGACTTCCTGTCATCCAAGTCCCCTGTATAGTCTACATCTACATGTCCCATGATTGAAGGATTACCTTGTTGTCTGCTAAACATGATACCATAGTTTGTAGTGCCTCTAAGTATTTGAAGATCCATTTGATTGCATCCTAATGTTGTCGTCCTGAATTTGACAGAAACTTGCTCACCACACTGATTATGTGTGCTAAATCTAGTCTTGTATAAACCATAGCATACATTAAACACTCCATTGTGCATAAGAAACCTTTGACATGTCTTTCACCTTATTATATATTTTCAGGCATTGTGCAATAGATAATCTAAAATGATTTACTAAAGGTGTACTTACTGGTTTTATATTATCAAATGCTTTCTTAACATAACTATATTGAGATAACCATATAATCTCCTGATAGTTTTATTTTTGTAAATCTCCATCCTAGGAATCTTCTTAGAAATTTTTCATGTCAAATTCTTTACTCAATAAAGTTTTCATCTTATTGACCTCACCCATACTATTTGCAGCAATAAGCATATTATCCTGATCATATAGGAGTCAGATCGTTTATATCATTGCCTTAGAGACTATTTTAGTATGTAAAGTGATTTCCTCAATTTACAAACAAAGTGTTCTTGTCCAAGTTGACTAAACCCTTCTGGTTGTACCATGTAAATAAACTCCTTCAAATCACCATGGAGAAAAGCTATCTTAACATATATCTGCTCTAAATGCATATCAAAATGTGCTACTAAGCTCAACACTACCCTGATGAAAGTATTTCTGACTATAGGGTGCTTGTTGTATATTGTTTGCGAGTTTTATGAGTCAGTGGTATAAATGTCCCTTTTTGTACTTGATTTGGACAATGACCTTTGTGAATCTATTTTGACCTAAGTTATGTAGCTATGCTTAACAATTACAGTGGAATTTTAGTTTTAGTGTGTTTTCTTGAATCGGTGTTTATAGACATCGGTTGGTAAGACTTGTGTATATATAAAAAAATATAAGTAGGCAACTTTATTTTGATTTTATTGCTTTTTACTTTTTACCCCAATTATCAGCATACATGTTTTAGTTTCAGTTGAAAATCAAAGTGAGTAACACCTGCTGTCTTTGTTATTTCAAGATTAAAATCAAAACAAGATGTAATTTGGCTATGATAATGCAATATATGATCAAGAATAAGTCAAACACAAGATGGAAATGTGATGTAGGTTTTGGTTAGAATGTAATTTGAATAGAAACAATTTTGGAATGACTAAACTTTGTGAAAGATAGATTTTTTAGAATACATACTTTGGTTAGGTTTAAGGCTAACCTAAAAACTAAAATGAACAATGATAAGGTATTTTAGCAAGATGATCACATCACTTTGAATATACAATAAGCACATTATCTTTTTGTTTCTCAATTAAAAAAATAATAGTACATGAAAACTTATCCATGACATACATAATTATAATTTTTTCACATTAGAAATTAAATTGAAGCTTACCCTTACCCGCATTATCCGCACAGTAAACAACATGTTTGAGTATCTGAATTAAAAAGAAATTTATGATATTTACAATATAACATATATATTTTTATTAAGTTCAAAATTAACATGAAATTCCATCCTAGGTGATAAAACTAGTTACATTTACTAAAACGAGATAGACTTAGCGATTAGTACAAGATGAGAACAATTCGGAAATTGATATAATTAAAGGGGGATACATCTCATTAATTTATCAACAAATTAAAGAACAAAACTCCTTAGTTTAAGAATAACGCGAGGTTTTGACAGTTTTAGTGGTGCTTTATGGTTGGGGTGGGCAAATTGATTTATGGAATGAAGATGTTCTTGAAGTTAAGAGCATTTTATTTTATCAAACATGCAATATTTGTCATGAAGAGAGGAGTCTCTCTTGGGGACCTAGGCCTTTTAAAGTACTTGGCTACTATCGATGCAATTTTGGGTTCCTGATGTTTATGAAGAATTCTTCATTTTGGATTCCTGATGTAAAGCCAATGTGTTCTTCGTGAGAGTTCTTTCTATTTTTG
>Ga0307517_10001658_pt1 | contig 36783 bp, 30 predicted proteins | sample 23_EM_MG_FD_194515 | JGI IMG/M metagenome (GOLD analysis project Ga0307517, IMG submission 194515) | Populus trichocarpa ectomycorrhiza microbial communities from riparian zone in the Pacific Northwest, United States - 23_EM | ecosystem: Host-associated > Plants > Roots > Unclassified | place...
TTGTTCTCCACCCTCTTCTCTATACTTCTGAGGTTTTTTTTGCCCAATAATGTGATTGGCTGTAGAGCCTTTCTATTTCAAAAAGCACTGAAAATCTGGTGCACGTTTTGAATGGCATGAACCATATAACACGACCTTTACAAGACGAAGTGCATCAAGTCATCCATACCATATACAGGTTATGGGCGTATAGTACCCGAACACTAGCCAGCAGTCCTATCGCAACATTTGGTGGGAATTGACCAAAGGGCATTACCAACCCTAGACCTACCCCCCAGCAAAAAAGAGGTTCGCCGAGCTTTTTTTTTTAATGCTCAACTACTCCACGCGGAGTCCACTACCCCCGGATTTGAACTCATGATGGTCCCTGTTTCAAATTAGCCGACCAGTCTCCTAAGCCTCTAGACAATGGAACTGGCCGATAATACTCTTTCCTATCCACTTTTTAACTTCTTCGGAAAATACACAGTTTAGACGCCTGATACTTTATCTTTGGTAAAAAAGGACATCGGTATCCAATGATAGTACTCCCTCATGATATCGATAGAACGAGGAACAGGGATATTCCGGTGTATACCTGTGATCTGCCTCCGAAACACTCGCTTTCTTTGTCAGAGGACAAATGTTCCCCGAATTCCATGGCTAGTATCCCTGAAGTAACTATTCTTTGGTACAGGAAACGGCAAAGATAAGACTTTTGTATGGTAGGTTATCTATGCGTATCTGACTGCCCATATAAAATTCGGACTCAAGTGTTGGGGTTCTATATGCCTGTAACTGTACCTCAATGAAGAGAAAGATCCCGGGGAAAAAAAGAAAGAAAAAACTGGCGAAACAAAGCCAATCACCCCGCCACTTCCGGTAACCTAGACCTCGGATATTTTTCCCTCATCGGCCTTGCCAAACGAGACTAGAGCTTAAGCCTCCGAGAGTACACAGCACATTATTGTACTCCAGGACCTATCGCTAATAAACCGCGGACCTTCTCCATAGCAACAGAAGCCTTACTCCCGGGGTATGTGTAACTAGCCTCTGGAAGCCCCTGATTAGCATCAACAGTAATCCATGATTCCCCATCCACCCTAAGGCATTACCACCCCCCCCCCCCAGGAAGCCCTAGACTGCCCTGGTTTGAACATCAAGCCACATCACCGAACAGCGAGTAGGTGATCACAGCCGGCAAAGCCTCCAACCCGACTAAACCCAACCCCCGAAACCGGAATGATACAACCATATTCTGAGTGACTTCAGCGACTGGGTAGAGAATGCGCTTCACGATCTTGAATTCCCCTACACCCTCCTCCACACCTACTATTTTGTCAAAAAAGCAGTTGGGGTTAGACTGCTATCTTGATAAAAAGCAGAATAAAATATAGCGCCAGTAGTTATCTTCGCAGGCGTTTGCTCCCCGGTGTATAGCAATAGCCACCACGCCCGCTCTCTTTGGGAAACCCTCTAGCGGTTTCAACAAACAAGGTGCCTGGCTGTGGAATGTAGATTATTAGTAATCACTGAATATCACTCGTGAAATATAGAAGATGTCCCCGGGTTTAAAGTATGGATATTCGGGGTTGAGCGAGAATGGGTTAGGCGATGCTGGGGGTGAGTTGTGCCATAATGCCGGAAATTTCAAGGTTTTGTTTAGCGGTCTAAGGGATGGTTATCGAGTTGGTGATGGCCCATTGTGGAAAGGGTGGTTGTGCTGCCAAGGAAGTTCGATGGAATATTCGCCGATTAAGCTAGTGTATGCTCAGCTGATCCTAGTTTCTATCATCTATGCTTGTAGTGCAAACGCAATAACGTACTCGAGCACAGTCAGATCATCCCAGTACAGACACGGAATACGGAATTGTGACTCAGATGACGGAGAACCTTGGATAGAAGACCCGGCGAGGGGGATGTTTCCAACATTCGGAGGTTTGGCTATACGTCTCCTAGAGAGAGGGAGTGTGACTTCTTGGTACCCCCGGAGATTCCTATCCGTCCCATTAGAGGGGTCTAGCAGACGGTGCTATCAGCTTTGTGCGCCAAATTTGAGAGTCAGTTGCCAAATAGATGTTATGGTAGATGGCCCAGGTTTAGCCAACCTGTGCTAAATCAAGTCTTCTCTTGGTCATGTAAGATGGTGACTGTATTGTGGCGCATGTCTTGGAATCTAGTCTTGCTAACCAGTCTTTGCTGTTTGGTTTGGTTATATAGGGATACACGGAGTGGAACACAGTGCTGAGCAACACCTTTTTCTAACGCGGTGTGCATCTCTTATCAAAACATAAACACCTGGACTAGTGGCGTTGCAATTGTGAGTGGGCTTGTTTCCTATGATAGTAGCACAGTTATCTTTTAGCACGGTCCGGCTAAACACTCTATTTCCCCAGATAATCTCTTTCATCTATTTCCGGAAACCGAAGATATTAGATTATATCTAGCACCCTCCCAACACCAAACCCGTGCGAATCTATCATACCCCAATTCTACGCGGCCCTCACAATATTCATCCCTCCCCTCTTAACCCCCGCCCCTCCTTCTCGACCCTTTCCCTCTCTTCTTTCTCCACATTCACCCCCCTCCCCCCCCTCCCGCCCACTAAATATATCTCCCCAACTCTCAAAATGCGGCCTCATAACCCAAGTATACTTTACCAACTCCTCCATGCAATCCACAAGTCTATCCCGATTCCCGCTAGCCGAGAGCCTCCCCTCATGGCTGAATTGAGTATAGGCTTTTGGTAAGCTCAATTGGTTTGGTATGGTGAACATGTGCATCCACCGGTCTAGAATTCATAGCCAGTTTACTGTATTGAAGGATTGGCTACCGCCATTCACTTGGATTATTGAGAGGTTCCGGGATTGGGTTGGGCGACCGGAGTCGGTGGAAAGGGGTATCCAGTCTATCTGGTGTTTGAATACTGCTGTCTTGCAGGGCGTTAGTTTGCTAGTAGAGGGTAGGAACGGGGGGTAAGTGAAAATACCACCGTGCCATGCTGTTCAGTCGAACACCATACATGCCCGTCGCTCCAAGCGCTCAGACTCCTAACTCCTGGACCTTCTCATGGTCCATCGATACAATGACGGGTTGGAACAACCCATTGCCAATTGGGCAAAGCGTCGGGAACCCAGTCGGGGGAGAGAGCCGGGCACCGGGGCTTTCGCGGAATAAGGTATAGCCGGTCGCTTGGCCATAATAGCGCCCACATTGTCATCTTGGGACATATCGGTGGCAACCATCCCCAACGACAAGGGCAGCGGCACTCCCACCAATGCCTCCGCCAGTGGAACACCTCTCTCTCTTTTCCCTTCACTGTTCTTTCTTTCCTTCATAGTTGTTTCTTTCTTTTCTAGCATATCAATATCATAATAGATTTCTTTGGCTTTGGGGAATTGGTCGTCCTTCATTGGTAGCTCCTTCGGGTCAAACATCCTCACGTCAACCCCTGAGCGATGTAATACCGTAAAAACTCTTGAAATCCGCTATCTGAGGATCCCTGTAAACCGAGTCATTCGCCCCCGAAATAAGTTTAGTTTTGCAAATCGAGAAGATCAAACAGGGTCAAAGCGCTCGGGCTATACCACGTCAGGAAACCACTAATCCTTCTCGGGAAACTTTGTCTCTTCATCCCCAGATTTGCGACCTGACCGAGATGGCGAATCGCAAAAGGTTTTACCTTAATAGCACTAGCGCGATCGCCTTAGATAGCGGATTTCAAGAGTTTTTACGGTATCCGACAAGCTTCGTACGCCATGACCTCGAATATGACCTTTTCACTTTATTAGTACCCACCCCCCCTACCCTCCTTACTCATACAACGGAGAACAAACAAACCTCTCCCTTAATGACCTATAAAGCACCTGAATCTTCAATCAAAGGTCCCTCCCTCTTCTCCAGATTCTCCTTCGAAATCCTCTCCACGGTATCAAGTTCTAGCTCTGAGATCCAATACTTCTCCGCCTCCTAATCAGGGAGCAAACAAGGGCTATACTTCCTGATTAATTCCTCCCCGATTTCCGCAACTGGCAAAGGAGTCATTGTTGGATTTTTGACTGCTCATCACGTGCATATATTCCCATGCGGGCAGACTCTGAAACGCAACTACTATTATCCGTTACGCACCATTACTCTAACATCGTTCCACCAGTGTTAGCTCATACAACCTCTAACTACGGTTCCGCATAAGCTAATGCAACAACATCAAACAACTATCACACAGCACTGAAACAGGAACACTCACGATACCCGAACGATATCCGAATGATACCCTCGGCTTTACACCCAACCTGCGGCTGGCCGCACTACCATTACCTCGGAAACTCTACTAGAACCTCGGATCAGATTCTTGAAAGTCCACGCCGAAACTACTAAGTGGGAGGAAGCGAGAAGCAGGATTGTGGATGCGCAGGAAGCATGACACGGAGGATGGTTAGGATATAAGGAAGCCTGTTTTTCCCATTATTTGTTCACTATCAGTTCACTACACTTCGTTCGTGTCTGTCTCTGTTTATCTTATTCTTTACTTCCGTTCGATTGTATTCCGCCTGTTTTTTCTTTTGATAAGTTCTTTAAGTTCTTCGTCAGTCTTTTATATCTGCTATATACAAATCAACTTCCGTCAAATCCGTATCTGAACTCTGAATCCGCTGTGCGAGAACCTTGTTGCTAAAAGTCATCGTGGATAATGCTTGGTTCCGCTAGCAACTTTTAAAGGAGAGCGCAAACACAGCCGCTGTAGTAGGGTTATCATGGCTTCGAAGAAATAGTCTCCTCTTGCAGGGCTGTCGGGATTAATAGGACTTTTTTTCACTCATGGGGAATTATATGGTAATGTCACTCGAGTGTCGCGATTGGCTGGGTGGGGGTGTCATTGGGGAATTTTTTCTTCTTTTTTTTCTTTCGGTGTTACAGAACCCTGCAGACCAGTGTTGTTTAGGGTCACAAGCGGATTGAATGGGCTAATAGAATGCACAGGGATTTCACTCAGTCTTCTAGTTGTGATTGGATGGGCTCTTAAGCTCCCTTAAACTCACAGCTCCAATTTCACACAATCGCTTGTAATTGGCCGTATTGCAAAATGTACCACGGTGCATAAAACACAGGACAAAATACCAATTTAACGAACACAAGAGGAGGGATGGATGAGGAGACGCTGGACTAAGTTTAACTGAGACCCCTGGGAGAGGGAAAGAGACGAAGAAGAAACAGGGGAAAAGATGAATATCCAAAACTCCGAGGAAATTAGAAAACACTGATCGAAGTTTATTTCGGTTTAGAGCCCCGGAGGTTTGCATTGACCAATTCTTCATGCGGCATTTACTCGTTGAAAGAGAGTCTGGCGAGCAGTGGGGTGAGAAAGATGGAAACTGGAAGGCAGATGGAAAAGGGAGGGGACCTAATATTCGTTGACCTCAGTCTACAGTATTGATCGGGTATTGTTAGAAAGGGCGTCAATATTCCTGGGGTGATGCGGGAATGTGGGTAATGGCCGCTCTGGAAACACCGACAATAGCACATTCATTCCGAGGACTGACCGATTTAACTTCCTCGCCTTCGTCAAGTAACTATTACCGGTAAGGCATCGCGCAACCTATTTTCTTACTCAAGCAAAGATCTATCATCGGCGATGGTCCGCTAAAAAATTGCCAACCAGGATAGCTAAAAATATTCTGACTAAGCAAAGCCGAAGTTTATCAACAGAAGTATGACAGAGTCACCACCAATTGATGAGAAAGTGTGGCAATTGATAATTATGGTCTGACTTACAGAAATTTGGTATTGTCAAAACGAATAACGGGGTAAGAATGACGAGATCTATGGCAAAGCGCTAGCAAAATCGTAAAGTGAAACTAGATTGTAAAGAAAACCTCCCAGCCATGCAGATCCCCCTTGAGACTTGGAAACCACTCCAGCTCCTCATTCCGATATTGGTAGTAGTATCTAATTTCTCCAGTACTCAGCTAGTAACAGAAAAAACCAATCAAATTGAGTCAAATTTCCAGCCACAAGGCGGTTCGAACTCAAAAGCTGGCTGGCGCCATATTGGCAAGTACAGTCTGTCGGAAATGCCAGCGGAAGAGTTGATCGGGCGGCCGAGCAGGGTTCTCAATAAAGCTCCTATCAAGATGACGCTCACCAATGTGAGACCAGCCGGGCTGGAAGCAGACAACCCTATAATTGTCCTAACCGAAATATAAGCTCTCGTAATTTGAAAAAAAAAGCTATAGTTATACATACGTCTGGGTTGATTGAGATGATGTGGCTCTCAAAAAGAGCGCGCATTTGGCTGGTGAGCAAAATTCCGTTCTGAACAGAGTTTATCGAATCATCAGAGCCTGAGGGAGTGAGGGAGGTAGCAAAGTTGTTATCAATCCACTGCTGTGGAAATGATGGGGGAAAAATATGGACGGCGTCGAAGCCATGCCACAATCCGAACTGCCCATTCTCCGCTGGTTGCCCGGTGATCACACAGCCACCGTCACGCTCACGTACAGCTGTGCGAAATAGCACATGTTGCGTTTTAGTCGTGATATTGTAGCACCGTTCCTTGCTGTATCCGAGGGAGCCGTTGATAGAGATTGCATAGTTTCCCGGCTCAAGACACTGATCATCCCGTGGAATGGTTTCTCCACCCTGATTAACCAAACCGAAGGGACTATCGAATTCAAACATCATCTCCACCATCGAGTAAAAATTGCTGTTCGTCATACCCTCGGTGCAAACAAGCCCACCGAAAATTGTATCATGATTGTTGGAACTGTCGATGTGGATGTTGCGTGCGAACTCGCGAATACCCATCCTGAGATTGTTGTCACGGTGAACGTGGACGTCACCTTCGGCCTCTTGAATAGACATTCCGATTGCTTAAGGCGAGGGCAAACAACGCAGTCTTGTGAGGCAAACTGATCAGCGTAGAAATTAAGTAAACACCAAAGGTCCTGCCGGAGTTGTAAGAGTCAAAAGGGGGAGAACTGAAAGTGAAAACTAACGGTGGCTGTAGTTGGGAACTAAGCACCTTAGGAGGGGGAAGTAGGTGAGATCTGGGACTCAATTGAACTTATCTCTGTTTGGGAAGTGGATGGCGGAGTGTTAGGTTGGTCACCGCCCTTGCGGAAGAAAAAAAGTACCAGCAGAAGCGAGTCACCAGCTGCGTTATCCACTACCGTTGTGCCCTGGGGACGTGGGTAGGGTAGTTTGGCGGTCAGGTTGAGAATTTTCACCCGCTGTGACACTCGCCACCAGAATCAGTCCCGAGACAACGGGCGCAACCACCATCCCCTACGAAATTCAACCATCTTGATAACCTCAATACGGTATAATAGTAACCCCAATTACGGCCACAACTATACTGACTATTAATACGGCCTGTATATCTGTGTTCCTCCTTCTCTTTAGGCACCCGGGATACGCTAATAGGGTTTTTGATTTTGGCTGTCGCTTTGGCTTGAGTTCTTGTGGTATTGTAGGAGAATTCCGGTGCCCGCTGTCTCAGGACATTCTCGCCGAGAGTATTGGTATACGCAAACATGGCTACGGTATAAAAAAATGTGGGAAATGGGAAAATGGGAAAAAATCTAGATTTTTTTCTCTAGTTTCACCTCAAGTTCCTACAACCTTCCAAATACTCGGGCTGGGAAAGTTGTCTGAATTCTCGGTTGGCCTTGTGGCTCATATGGACGGGGAAAAAAACGGGCCCTGAGTTCAGCTGGCAGGGAAAGCACCGGGGAGAGATGAAAAGGGGTCAGGATTCTGGGTTTATTAAAATGCATGGACCTTCAACCCTCGGTTCGAGGAGTGCGGTACAGTGAGTATGTCATAGTATAGTGCCAGTAGCGATAAGGGGGAGTATGTAACCCCCCCGCGCCACGGGATGGCTTTCATGCGAATATTCGACCTATCCTAGTTCTAAACCTCAGGAGTGTCTAGCTGACTACCTTCTGCAAATTGAAGAAATCGAAGTGTGGGGTTACAAAAACTACGGTAGCAAGATGTTTTCGTCTAGGGCTGTCAAGTCCATTCGTGGTAGTAAGAGAAGCAAAAACACCGGACAAGAAAACAAAGGTGGTCGCATTTTGCCGTGTTTTCCTATGCACACCTTGTAAATTTACCAAGGCATCTTGCCTAGCGCTTACACCCCTCTGGCCTTTCTACCAGCCTGCAGTACCACAAAAACTAAAAAAATTCGCCAAGTCCGTCCCAGGAATTTTGCTATTTCCGGTCCGATTAAAGAGTGGGATTCGGCTTCAGATGGTATCTCATTGGCTGCTTCATGCCGACGCGAATCAGCCGACTGCAATCCATTGTTTAAGCCAAAATCCGGAGTGATACGATACCGGTATCTTACTTGACCGGAAATAACACATCCTGGTACGGACTCAGCGAATTTCCTCAGCCCCCGCGGGTAATATCGTACCGTAAGAACTCGAATAATTGGACCCGAGGCTAGGACGTTGGAGTTGCCTTTGCTGGTAAGGTCTGGTTCTTTTTTCTTTTTCTTTTGTCTCAAGCAGGGGCTGAGGGGGTCAGTTTTCGCTGTGCGCTCGCCCCCCTATCCAGGAGAGGGAATTTCGGACGTCTCTGCCTCGGGTCCAATTATTCGAGTTCTTACGGTATCGGTAGTCTTGCATCCAAAGAGAGGGCTGGTTCTTGGCGCTTACAAGAACTCGCCAATTCATAAAGCGCTGGGGCGCCTTGGTAATGGGTGAATCTTGGCTCTAAAGCCTCGGATACTTTATGGATTAGTGAAGGCTGGTATCCGAGGGGTGGCGTACGGTACCGTAGGTGCTCCTGGGCGGAAGGACAGGGCCTCATGACTCCGGGCTCGGGCGGAATATCCCCCCTTGCCCGCTATGATCGGAAGTGCACATACTTGTGTAACGTCAAAACCTTATAACTTACAACTACCCCCTCTCTCTTAGGTCCTGGAAATAGCCTCGAGCGGGGGTGGAGGAGAGATTCTCTTCGCGTACAGTCCCTCTCTAACTCTCACAAGGGTAAAAACTTCAGATAGTTGACTATGGCGTTAATGTCGTCTCGGCTGGAGCAAATCACCGGCAATACCAACTCGTTCAACAATGTTGTCAACTTTATTACCGAGATCGAGGCCGAGGGGCACCAAATTCTGCAGTGGTTATCGCCACTTGAGCCGCAGCAACGGCACCAAGGTGTTCGGGCCGACCAATTCAGTGGTGTGGGGAACTGGCTGCTAGGGGCCAGCGAGTTCAGGAAATGGCGTGATGCAGAAGTTGGTTGCTCTGGGCAAGTGTTGTTCTGTTACGGGAATCCGGGGGTGGGGAAAACATATATTAGGTAACTTAGCAAGAGTTCTTGTCTGGGGAAAGATGATGAAGGTGTCACTCACGATCAGAAATTAATAGTTCCCTGGTTATTGTTAATCTTTGCGACCAAGGTGGCGATAAAGAGGTTGCAGTTGTGGGGCTATACTGTGATTTCCTTGCCCAACAGGAACAGTCCACCACCAACATACTGGGTGCCATGCTCAAGCAACTTGTTAACAGAGGGGGGGATCCCCGAGCATGTACGGAGGACTTTCCAGAAAGCTAAAAAGAAGTTTGGCTGCCAAGGACTCCTACTTTCTGATATGCTAGATATTCTGAAGAAGGCTATCGCATCGTTACCACAGGTATTTATATATATCGACGGTTTGGACGAATCCCCTCCGAAGAGCCGACGGGAACTCCTGGATTCGCTGCGAGAGATCATTCGCGCCTCCTCCAACACGCGAGTATACATTACTGGGAGACCTCATATCGACGACGAAATCGTGAAATTTTTTAGAGAGGCAATTTGGATACATCTCAGTCCTACGCACGGGGATATTAAGAGCTATCTAGAGATGAGGCTGGATAGTGACACTGATCCTAATGCAATGGATGACGAATTGCGGGCGGATATTATGCGAATAATTCCGGAGAAGATCTCGGAAATGTAAGCAAGAGTATCAAGAATATATTCCGAATACATGTCCAAAGATTCACTAACAGTGGCGTCTAGTTTCCTTCTTGTCGCTCTAAACGTTGATGCGAGCTTGGGCGAGATTACTCTCCACCGGAGAAGAAAGAAGCTCGATGAGATGACCAAAGGGGAGGGTCTGGGAGATGCTTATGCGGCGACCTTGTCACGTATGGATGCTCAGCCGAGAAGCAGATCAAAGCTCGGCATGCAAGTTCTAATGTGGGTATCGCATGCGGAGCGGCCATTACATGTAGATGAGTTATGCCATGCCTTGGGTGTTGAAGAAGGATCTGTCGACTTGAATATTCGGAATATTCCTGCGATAGAAACACTACTAGCCTGCTCACTGGGGCTCGTCACGGTGGAGAAGTCCTCGTCTACCTTCCGGCTCGTTCACTACACCCTGCAGGAGTACCTCTCGCATAACCCAAACCTGTTTCTTAAGCCCCACTCGCTCATTGCTGAGGTCTGTTTGACCTACCTCAATTTTCGCCATATCCGGAGCTTTTCGCTTGCTCCTTGCTCCGTCCCGCCAACTGCCCCTTTCCTCGAATACGCCTCTCGTTACTGGGGTACATATTCTAAGCGGGAAACCACTGAAAATGTGAAAACTCTTTCACTGAGACTACTCGATTGATACGAGAAACACATATCTCTGAAAATACTGTTATTGCGTGGTGTGAATATTTGGGACTGGCTTTTTTATCCAAAAAACTCCCTCAAAAGATTTACCGGGCTCCACTGTGCGGCATACTTCGGATGTGTCGAGATAATGGCTGCTTTATTGGAGACAAGTAAATGGGATGTGCAGGCAACCGATTACCATGGTAACACGGCACTGACGTGGGCTGCTAAGCAGGCGCATGAGGGAGTTGTGAGGCTACTGCTTGAACGAAGAGACGTCAATGCCAACATACCCGACACCAAAGATGGCCAAACGCCGCTCTCCTAGGCTGCCGAAAATGGGCATGAGGGGGTTGTCAGGATGCTCCAAAGCCAATCCCCCCAGCTTCTATTTATAAACCCGAACCTCTCTCGATATGATACATCCACCGGAGGTCGCGGAAGTCGCGATTACGTAAGCGAATGAGTAAGCACCGGAGCGCAGGCAGATTTGGTACCGCAGCAAGACGGGTCCCGCTACTCAATTGAGTCCCAAAGTCAAGTAGAAGAATTCGGATGCGTATCATAGGATATATTATCTTGTACCGACGGGGTAGCTTCTCAATCCTCTCATGCCTATTCTTGGCAGCTAGCGAGAGCGGTGTTCGGCCTCACGGATCTACTTTGCCGGGATTGACATCCTTCGGTTCCAGCAGCACCCCAGGGCTTCTTCACGCCTATCTTGGGCAGCCCACAAGAGAGGTGTTCGGCCACGTTCAGTGTCGGCTGTACTAGCCAATTTCAAAAGTATCCGGACACCTTGGCGCCAAGACACATACAAATCCGCGCCAAGGCGTCCGAATATTAAAGAAATTTTCTAGTACTCGGATTTACATTGTTCCGTTCCAGCAGCACCCCGCGACCCCGTGATGCCCATCTTCGGCAGCCCACAAGAGCGGCGTTCGGCAATGCCCAATGTCGGCTATTTTGGGATTTATGTCATTCCGTTCGAGCACTGCGGGAGGCAACGGACTTGGTTCCCAAATGTGCTGTACCGGTAGCTCTACAATCAACAGACATATTCTCCCCCAAGCCGTCCGAGCCCTCTCATCCTCCTCCCCGATGGGCCCGCCGGTTTTGATATCTCCAGCTAAAACCCGACACCCGTCTCTCCATCTACCCGACGTGCCTTCCCACCAGGGAAGCAAACCTAGTGAGGTAAAATTCTGCGCCCCCCGCAGACGGGTCTTTACATGCGGATCGCCGAGCTTCCTCGGCTATTAAACCCATGTATCGTTTGCCTGGAATTTCCCATTGTCCCCTTGGTTCCCCAGAATAACCCTAACCCCCTTCCCCATTCTTATTGCCTTATTTTTTGACTCTTGCTCAACCAATCCCCCCTACACACCCTCGTTAGTGGGTTTCTCTATTCCCTTCTTTCTATTCATTCACCCTTTTGACTTGCCTTTTGTTTCTCATCTTCATTGGATTAAGATATTTAGTACGTGTCGGCGGTTGGCTTTCCATTACCTGTTTTATTGTATAAATTAGACAGCGGCCTTATTAGATTGGAAGAGGGATAGATGAAAGCTTCATAGACGGAAAAACATAAATTGGGTTCGACACACACTATACACATGAGAGAGTGTGTAGCGTAGTGAGCAATTGAAAAGGGCTAGTGATGCGTCATGCACAATGTTTGATTCGTTTTCTTCTCCCTTCTCATATTTTTTCGTCCCCCCTTTTCTCTAACCTATCCTTGGCAACTCTTGTGCTTACCGTTTTGTGAAATAAATTTCCCTCCTTGGAATTAACATATTGTGCCCTCGCCTCTGAATACACCGCTGTCTAGTGTTCCGAACCGCCCGGCCCACATGTACGGCGGCGATAAGGCTAAGGAGAGGGGAAGGAGCGGGACTGCTAGACGGGGTTCAGTGTAGAGAGAATTACCTGGGGGGACACCGGCCTTTGCTATAACCACCGGGCCCTACACTCAATGCATTTATCTGTATAGTTAGATGCTCTAGAAATACACCACTCTAGAAGAAAGGAATAACGGTGGGGATTGCGGGGGGGGCTACAGAGGGTATCTAAAAAAAAACACTGGGGTGTAGGAAAGGACTGTGAGGGGTGGCCACAGACGGCAGGCACTGGGGATGACTCTCGGGACAGGGGAACAAAAAATGAGGGGGGGCAGCTGGGGATGGCTGCGGACAGCGGAGGGTGTTGCAATTGTGGGCTGTGGAGGCAATGATTCACGGTGAGGATTTTGCGCAGTGGAGTGAAACCGCTTAAGTGGAGATGTAGATCATGATTGATAGTGATAACTTGATGAAAAAAGCTTAAGGAAAGTTGTGAATAGGAAGGAAGGTATGGAGCAAGCGAAGATGAGAAGGAAAGAAAAACAACCGCGATGAAAGCATTTTCCTAGATTGCCCGTTCTTTGACTAGTGCGTACGTATGCCTCAGCGGTCTCAGAGTGCGGGCACATTCCGCACCAATTGCGGCCATTAAACTGACATTTCCAACAGGGGACCGCATCCAAACTATGAGTGATGTTTGATGATACTATGTAGTAGACGAAGTAAACGCAGTTCTTGTGAGAAGAGAACAAGGTTAAATAGATCATCAAGTCCTCCAAGTATTAAGGATAAGACCGGAATAATTCGCTCCTCGGGTACCGTAAATTTCTCTTTCAAAAGCTTCGCCAAACCTCTCCCTTTAACTGCTCAGGTGATGTCGCAACAAAGCTGAACTATAGTTCTTGGACATAAGTCATCGTCTGTAGGGTGAAGTATGATACGATATTTGATGCGGGTGAACCTCGCTTCTCGTTCCAGGACCTAAGGCTTAGCTGCAGGCAAAATCACGTGGGAATGGGCGCCGGTGGAGAACATTCCTGGCACTTGCCGTAATGATTGGACAGGCGCATGCTTGTGGAAAGTTAGAGCCTTGTAAATTGCCACCCCCTCTTTTTTAGGTCCTAGGGGTCGCCTTTACTGATAGTTGCAAGAGAAGTGAGATTCTCGCCGTACACGATCCCTCTCTCGGAAACAAAAAGAAAACAGAACTCTGATAAGATAGTAATCCATAGCGCAGATGTCTCCAGAGCACCAGCAGGCTACTGGCAATATCAACTCGTTCAACAGCAATAACACGTCAACAATATAGTCAACTTTATTACCGAAATAGACGACGAGGGGCGTCAAATCCTACAGTGGCTATCGCCTCTTGAACCACAGCAACGACACCAGGATATGCGGGCCGACCGACTCGGTGGCGTGGGAAACTGGGTCCTAGAAACCAGAGAGTTCAGAAAATGGTGCGATGAACAAGATGGCTGCGTTGATCCGGTGTTGTTCTGTTACGGGAATCCAGGCGTTGGGAAAACTTATGTTAGGTAGCAAGGTCTCCTGGCTTGAGAAAGATAACGGAGATGTCGCTGACAATTAGGAAATAATAGTTCCCTAGTTGTTGACAGTCTATGTGATCAGGCAGAGGATAAGGGCATTGCCGTCGTGGGACTATATTGCGATTTCCTTGCCCAGCAGGAACAGTCCACCACAAATATGTTGGGCGCCATGCTCAAGCAACTTGTCAGCAGAGGGAGGGCCTCGCAGCATATACGGGAGGCCTTTCGGAAGGCAAAAAGAGAATTTGGTCGCCGAGGTCTCCTACTTCCCGATATGGTAGAAATCCTGAAGGTAACCATTACATCACTACCACGGGTATTTATATGCATCGACGCTGTGGACGAATGCACTCCCAAGCACCGACGAGACATCCTTGATTCGATGCAAGAAATCGTGCGAGCGTCGTCAAACACACGAGTATTCCTTACTGGGAGGCCCTATATCAACGATGAAATTGTGAGACGTTTCGGCGAGGCGGTCCGGATACCTCTCAGTCCTCCAAAAGGGGATATTGAGAGTTACCTGGAGATGAGGTTGGACGGTGACCCTGATCCTAATGCAATGGATGACGAATTGCGGGCGGATATAATGAAAATCATCCCAGAGAAAGTCGCGGAAGTGTAAGCAATAATATCAAATACATTCATAATACAAGCCTGATGTTTGGTTTACTGATAGGGGTCTAGCTTCCTTCTCGTTTCATTAAATATGGATGCAATTCTAGGCGAGATTACTATCACTCGGAGAAGAAAGAAGCTTGATTAGATGACTAAAGGGGAGGGTCTGGGAGATGCGTACACGGCAACCTTGTCACGAATGGATGCTCAGCCAAGAAGCAGATCAAAACTCGGCATGCAAGTTCTAATGTGGGTATCACATGCGGAGCGGCCATTACATGTCGACGAGTTGTGCCACGCCCTGGGGGTAGAGGGGTCTATCGACCTGGATATTCGGAATATTCCTGCGATAGAAACACTGCTGGCATGCTCATTAGGGCTTGTCATGGTTGAGAAGTCCTCATCTACCCTCCGGCTTGTCCATTACACCCTTCAAGAGTACCTCTCCCATGACCCGAACCTATTCCATAAGCCCCATTCGATGATTGCCGAGGTTTGTTTGACCTACCTAAACTTTCGACACGTGAGGGGCTTTTCACCTGCTCTCCGCTCGGCCCCACTAACCGCACCTTTCGTCGAATACGCCTCCTGTTACTGGGGTACACATGCGAAATTCGAAACCACGGAAAATGTCAAAACTCTCTCATTAAAGCTTCTCAATGGATATGAGAAGCACATATCTTCAAAGATAGTATTATTGCGTGGTGTACGAGCTAAGGAACAACCATTGGATAGGGAAAACACCCCTAAAGGATTTACAGGCCTTTATGGCGCCGCATACTTTGGGTGTGTGGAGATTACAGTCGCTTTATTAGAGACAGATATATTTGATGTATAGGGAACCGACTTTCATGGTAACACAGCAATCTCCTGGGCCGCTAGGAGAGGGCATGAGCGGGTGGTGAGGGTACTACTGGAGCGGAGCGACGTTAATCCAGACAGACCCGACACCGAATACGACCGGACACCACTCCGTGGGCTGCCCAGAATGGGCATGGGTGGTGAGCGCACTGCTGGAACGGAGCGACGTCAATCCCGAAAAAGCTGATAAGTGGAGCAAAACGCCGCTCTACAGGGCTGTGGCATATGGGCATGAGGGGGCTGTGAGGATGCTACTAGAACGGGGCGGGGTCAGCCCCAATACAGCCGACACCAGTGTTCCCAACGGGCCAGGCCGATGGTAGGCCGGCCTATAGGCCGTAGGCCGGGCCAAGGCAGGCCGCTCCGGAAGACAGCCTAGGCCCAAATAGGCCGAATTCGATCGGCCTACGAAAGCCTTATCAGGCCTGATATGCGCCTATAGGCCCGGAGATTAGTGTTGAGAACAGATTGCGTTAAGGGTATTCAACCCCCCACCCCCCCTTCCCCTCTTCCTCCTTTACCTTCGGCTATTATGATACTTCTTAATTAATCACAAAACGAATGATACTCAACCAACACAATAAAGCCTTAGAAATTTACCTCCAGGGTCACGAGCACAACCCTATCATACCATCATTCCCCCCTATTTTGTAAACTATTTACAGTCAACCTCTCTTATTGATGCCTTCGAAATAGTCACCGTCCTACTGCACACAGTTGATCCACCAACAGCAACTCTTTTTCTACAATTAATTCAACTAATTAATTCACTACCTCTAGTATTTTTTTGTGCTTTTTTTGCTAATAAGCGAAACACTTACTTTATTTTTAATCATATTCCGTAATTGGGAAACATTTACCGTGAATTTTGCTGTTGACACAGAGCAGCCGCTCGCTATGAGTGGGTCGGCCGAAGCCGTATAGGCCGGCCTAGGCTATATAGGCCAGGCCGGCCTATCAGGCAGCCGGGAAAAAGCCTATATGGCCTATAGGCGGGCCCGGCCCGGCCAGGCTCAGGCTTAACCAGGCCTGCAGGCTCGGGCCAGGCTAGATCCGAGAGAATTTGGGCAGGCCGGGCCCGGCTTTACCGAAGCCTGGCCGGCCTGGCCCGTTGGGAACACTGGCCGACACAGTATTCGGCCAAACATTGCTCTCTTGGGCTGCTGAGCATGGCCACGAACGAGTCATGAAGATACTGCTCCAACGGAACGACGTCAACCCTAACAAACCGGATCACTGTAGCCAAACACCCCTCTCTCTAGCTGCCAATAATGGACATGAGGGGGTCGTGAGGATGCTGCTTGAACGGAGCGACATCAGTGCCAACAAAGTGGATAGCTTGAGCCGGACGCAGCTCTCGCGCGCTGCCGAGATGGGGCATGAGCGGATCGTAAGGCTGCTGCTGCAATGGGCCAGCGCCAATCGCGACACGGCCGTCACCGAATATGGCCAAACGCTCTCGTGGGCTGCCGCGAATGGACGTGAGGGTGTGGTGAGGGTATTTCTTGAATGGAACGACGTAAATCCTGACACCCCCGAGACTAGATATGGCCAAACACCGCTCTGGTGGGCTGCCGACAATCGGCATGAGGGTGTCGCAAGGATGCTGTTAGAACAGAGCGACGTCAATCCCGACACGCCTGACACCGAATATGGCCGAACACCACTCTGGTGTGCTGCCTTGAAAGGGTATGAGGGGGTCATAAGGATGCTGCTGCAACGTAACGACATCAATCCCGACACCCCCGACACCAAATATTGCAGGACACCACTCTGGTGGGCTGCCGCAAATAGCCATGAGGGTGTCGCAAGGATGCTGCTAGAACAGTGCGACGTCAATCCCGACACGCCTGACACCGAATATGGTCAAACACCGCTCTGGCGGGCGGTCGCGAACGGGAATGAGGGGATTGTAAAGATGTTGCTACAACGTAACGACGTCAATCCCGACAAACCGGATGAGTGGGGCCGAACACCACTCTCGTGTGCTCTCTGGAATGAGTATGAGGGCATCGTGAGGATGTTCAACAGCCTCAATCCCGACACGGCCGATACGTGAAACCCCCGGATTTGATTCCCAAATATGTGTAAGTCTGCAATTAGTTGGGCTCCCCTCTTACGTTCTCCGGTGTACCTGGACCCCCCTCCGAAGGAACCGAGTAGTTTGAAATCCAAGGATAAAATCCAGCACTTCCATATCCATCTACCAGACGCACCCTCCGTCGGACATCAGCCGATGCTGCATGGAATGCACTAGTTGGAGTCTTCATTGCTCTAGAAAAGCTTAGAGTTTCGGTAGATCTTTCCGTTGATATATCAGTTAGAATATCCGCTGTCGAAGAGGTACAGCAAGGCCATGGGGGTGATGGTAGAATAAGTGTCTGGCGCTTGAATGGGAAGCATGGGGGAGCGGAAGTCCTTGTTATTCAATTCTTTTGTTAGGGGATTGCACAAAATGTTTCTTTCTTTTGTTATTACCGGAGCGGGCATGAGATCAGGAACATGCGTGGAGCATAGCGGATAGTGCCGTGATTAGAAGAAGGATAAGAATAACTTTGTGATTTTTCATATATGCTTGCTTTTACCACTAGTTTAGGGAGACAATCAAGGAATCAATTTGCGAGCAATCCACTGCCCTTGCCATTCGGTAAAATATCAACGGGTGCACTACCTCACAACTATGACTGGCATCGCTCTGATATCAGGTTTAGTGCTCCTATCGATGGAAAGAGATCTGCATCATAACTTGACCTGAAATGCCTTTGATATCACTTGATTGACATATCTAGAAAAGTGGGGAGCTAGTTTTTTAGTTTGCATTTTAGCGCCATGTAGGGAAACTCGGCACTATCAACACTGCAGGGGATACAGATGGGGGTGGCTGCACCGCTGGAATCAACCAAGAAGTGCTTCAATGCATGATTGATAGGCTTTGGTTTATATTTTTTACTTTTCTCTAACCTTTCTCTTTTTTGCCAGCTAGCTATGGCCACCCATCTGTTTGCCGTGCCGTGAGATAAACTCCTTACCAATGCTCGAGCCGTTATAGCTTCCTGATCCCCCTACCTCGCGTTGAACGTCACAGTTAAAAATACCGCCCTCACCTCTATATCTACCCCACCCCCGCTTACGCTTCCTCAGGGATTTAGTAGGTATCCGCCATTCGACAATTTGCCTAACATCTTTTCTCTCCGTACCGGGCCGGGACCGGGGGGTTTTCACAGTAGGAACTCATGCTAAGGGCTCGCTTCAGAGTTTAATCTACCCACAGCCCCAGCCCAGCTTCCCGCCGAAGCGGCAGTGCGCAATGCGAAAGAATACCAGCTAACTGCTAAGGTTGAGGAAGCAAGTATCAACATTATTTTTCCGCGTGCCATTAACCAAGGTAGTCTGCATTCATCCCCTAGGTGGAGTGAAACAGTAAAATTTAGTACCTAGTGGATATGACACTAGGAAAGGTTAGCTCACAATAATACCTACGGTACCTCCGGAAGCGGTAGTCTTGTGCTATACAGAAGAACATTAGCTATGTCCTACAACTAGGGGTCAGCCCACCGGAATTATGTTCCGGTGCTACTACTAATTGCACTTTCAACATTTATAGCCATGACAATAATTCCAATTCGGGTTCCCGCAGTATGGTATGCTACCGCACCATATACCGCTGGCACTGAAACGCAAATTACGATGTAGGGTACAATCTCCGGGAACGATATCTTGCACCATAAAACTTGATACCAGATGATTTGATCTTTTGAAATATGAGCCTAGGCCGCGGAGGCAACCAGTTTATTTATGTGTCTTCGCTAGACAACGCAGACCTCGACCTTTCCGACCACCAACACAAGTGAGCGCTTCTTTCACCTCCGTCGGGCAGCCGGTTAAAATATTCCGGGGAGCCTAAATTGGCCTTTGTTTCCCTTCCATGTACTGTAGGCCATTTGCAAACCCTCCGCCCCTCACATCTCCGGTGACGTTAAGAGTTAAAGTGTTTTCTCATTCCGGTCCGCATAACGGCGCCTTGTAAGTTTACAGTAAGTTGTCTTGTCGTGAGCTGTTTCGTCGCAACGCCCATTAGGTGAACCCACCATCCGAACCGGGTGAAAGCCTGAAAGGGTGAGTGATGGGCTGTGATGCGTTTTGAGAGCTAGGATATAGTGGTGGGATGGGAACTTCTGATCTACTCGATCGAGCATGCCGGAGGCAGTAAGTCCGACCGGGAAACATCTGCTGATATATGGTGCTCGGCCTAGCCACACATTAATCTCAACATCCATCTTTGAGTACTCGTCCAGCATACCTGTATGATTGATTTACTTGTATTAGTCACGTGGGTGTGATAAGAAAATGTGGTTGCAGTGTACAAGTAGTGTGCCTTGATCCCTTGGGCGGTCTGAGACAGTAAAATTCGCGACCAGCACCCTAATCCTTGTTTGGAGGACTGTGAGTGGTTGGGGATTAAAAGAGTTGTTGAGATGCTGAGTCACTTTGGTTTGAAAAGCCAGATTCGGAACCCAAAATAGCTAGTTACCCGACTGATCTGGAGTTAGGTATTATTTAGCGTGCTGGTCGCGAATTTTACTGTCTCAGACCGCCCAAGGGTTATAAGGCACGGCGGAGGCGACTATGATCTACCCGTGCCAAGGCCTCAACCCCGGTGTAGATTAGGGCGCTCGTATCTCCTGGACCGGCAAGACATGAAAATTTCGTGCCACCCCTGTCAAATACCTTAAACATAGTTTAAGACATGACTAGTCAGGAAATTGTAGATGTCACAGAACAAGAAGGAATTAGGATAGAGAACTATCTCAATTGAGTCAAGCAACAAGGCCAACCCGAAAGCCACTTCAATCTCTTTCAGACAATATTCTGTCTACTTCTCAGGCTTGGCCCAGAAAAGCAATTCACAAAGTAGGCAAAAAAGCTACATCCCGTCCTCAGAAAAGAGTTACGCACAGGCAAAAAGAGCTGCAATGCGATAGCAGTCCAGTTGAGAATGCAGTTGGTAATTCTCATGCCTTGAATAGATTTATGCTAGAGATAGCCGAGACCTTCATTCCGCTGCAGCATGCTTTTACCGTGCATGAGGCTGAGTCCCGCTTTTCCAGGTGTGATGTTACATCATATCAGATATTCGAGGAGTTTTGGGACGAGGAGGTTTTTCAGCTTCTGGTAAAAAATACCAATGAGTATGCTGCACTGAGGCGCAGGCCAGATCCACCTCCAGGGGTATCCCAAGTACGAGTAAGAAGCCTACACGTTAAGCAAAAGAGACAACTACAGTTTATGCAACTAAACACCATCAAGGCTTGCCTCCACCTGCCTGAGAAGATCATCGACTAAAGCACCTTCCACCCGGCAAGTGACTGCGGTGTATTTTTTGTCGGTTCGAAGAGAAGAAATCTTGTCAGACAAGATATGCCTACTTCGCTTGTGATGTGGCACTTTGTCAATTTGACTGTTTTGAACGTTATCATGCACAATAGTATAGCTCATAGTTCTTTGACAGTTTTCTACTTTTATTCTATTTGTACCTGTCTCTATCTTGGTTTGTGCTTTCTATTTACATGATATGCTCATACAGTGGTGTTGCTTTTGATATCACTCGATTCTTTTTTTCCTATTACTCAGCATCTTTCAGTTGTCGACAGGGGTGGAACGAAATTTTCATGTCTTGCCGGTCCAGGAGATAGGGTAGTTTTTTTTTTACCGGTCAGGAGAGTGTTTGAGGACACACTAGAACCCTATGTTTGTAGATAGCTTGGCATGCAGAATTTTCTGCATATAAGCCTCTCTTCTCTTGCTTAGTTTAGACAAGCGCAGCAACACACTCTCTCTCCACGATAATTGGTTCTTCACTTCCACTCTATTGGGCTTAGCTTCCTGTGCGTTTCCGTATCGATCTATCTACTACATTACACCGTAGCTATCCGGGGTCAAGTTCACATCTCCCATCTCCCGGTATAGTGAGTAGGTCACGAACGCAGTTTACCTTCACAAGCAGTCTCGGTCATACCACCATCCAATCCGGGGAAACTGTCAGAAACATCCCACACGGGGATGCTCATAACTGCGGCTCAACTTAACTTGATGGCTTGGCATAGAATCCTTGTAGCTCAACATACGGTAACTTTGTGGCTCAACATAAATATATGAGCTCAGAGAGCGTGATCTATGCTTCTGAAGCATGTCAAACGGCGAAAAGGGCAAAAGATTCTAAGGTGGAAAAGACCGGGAAAGAGCTGGAGGGACTCAGTGCCATATGCGAGAAAAGAGAAGAGTAGAGCACACAGGCAAAAGCAAGTGGTGCAGCCAGAGCTTATAAAAAGTGCTGGGAATTACTAGCATTAAGCGACAAGCACGGCTGCAGAAATAGATGCAAAGTGGACTGCAATTATATATCTAATCAATTATTCCGCAATTTGAGGTTGTGTTGAGCCGCACAGTTATTATTATACTACCAAGCAAAGTGTTGAGCAGTGAGGTTATGTTGAGCGATTGGGCACTCTTTAGAGTGCCTCTAGTTGTGAGGTCGAAGGTTTCGGGGGTTGTGGCGCCACGCCCCCGGCATGAGCATCGACCCTGGGCGTGTTTTGGGTGACCAACCTATCCAGCACCCGGGGTTTGAGGTCCCCGTGCTCATTGTTGAAACTTACCAAGGCTGGACCTAGTGTTTCACCCCCTCACCGGAATCACTCGGTGTTTGGAAAATTCTGATATGCGTTTGACTAGTATAGTGGAAACGTGTAACGTTGAATATCAGACAGACTAGTACTAGCTACCAACTATGACACGGGATTTGTATCGGGATAGTTTGAGATGCGAGACAGTGAAGGATTTACATTTTTCTTGCGTCTTTCCTTTTTCTGTCCCTGTTTTTCGCCGACTTTGTCTCTATGAGACCATCTTGTTCCAGTTTCTTTTCCGATATCGTTCATCATCGTTCATTATCAGCATCGTTCGCTTTGTCTCTTTTCATCCTTCTTTAAAATAAGAATCAAGTCTTTTCTCGCTTACCTTGTTGCCCTCGTATTCGAGTGAATATATCGACCGTCCGAGTACGCCCTTCGATATTTTAAGAGAATGGGCGTCAATATTCCTGGGGTGATGCGGGAATGAGGTTAATGGCCACTCTGGTAACACCGACAATAAGCACATTCATTCCGAGGACTGACCGTTTTAACTTCCTCGCCTTCGTCAAGTAGCTGTTACCAGCAAGGCATAGCGCAATCCACTGTCCCACCCCTTATTCAAGTCCTTTTCCTCTAGCTCGCAATGTGAGACACAAAACAGTGCCGATGTTAAGCGAAACAAAGGAGGGATCTGCAGGCAATCTTTGGTAAGTTTACATCACTTCAATTAATAGAGAGGAGGCCAAATTGACCCACGCATATTCCAGACACCCACCGTAGAATCATCCTGTTATCCGCCTATAAACCGTCACCCATTTCCTCTAGCTTATCATCTCTCTTAGTCTCATCTCAAGGTAATTCCCTATATCGCCTGCTCTTGCGGAGCATTGAAGCATAGTACAAGCATGTAAAGATAACATCTTCCTTCTTTGCCAGATTGCCCAACTTGTCGATTATTAGGGATCTAGAATTTCTTTCCGCAGAGATATTCATTTCTTTCGGAGAACCCACTCATCTCAGATATGTCTTGCTCACTGTTAGATTCTCAAAGCAGAACAAGACAGCCTTATTGGTTCCAGTCCCACCCTTTCCCAATCATTCCCATGCCAAGGAAATACTGATTGGCTACTGTATTTACCCACTATCGTTGATCTCAGCAATCAGGTACAAAACAAACTAAGAGAGAATAGTGCTTTCCGGACGCTGTATAGCTTAGGAGAGCAGGGCTTGGTAGCTATTATTAACTTCTATTTGCAATTCTGTTAGCCAGCCCGGCTACGTCTATTGCGGCATAGTTTCGTGACTCTACTTGGTACTCGTATGCCCCTCAGACATGCTAGCCAAGCACCTGACCCGCGATAGTGGATTTAGCGAGTAATTAGGGTTGTGGACAACTCAGCTTGTGACTCGCTTCTGCTGGTATTTTTTTTCCCGCAAGGGCGGTGACCAACCTAACACTCTGTCATCCACTTCCCTAACAGAGATGAAAATCAATCGAGTCCCAGATCCCACCTACTTCCCCCTCCTGTGGTGCTTGGTTCCAAACTACCTCCACCATTAGTTTTCACTTTTAGTCCTCCCCCCTTTGACTCTCACAACTCCGGCAGGACTTTTGGTGTTTACTTAATTTCTGTGCGGATCAGTTGCTCCCACGAGACTGCGTTGTTTGCCCTCGTTTCAAGTAATCAGAATGTCTATTCAAGATGCCGAAGGTGAGGTCCACGTTTACCATGACAACAATCTCAGGATGGGTATTCGCGAGTTTGGACGCAACATCCGCATCTACAGTTCCAACAATCATGATACAATCCTCGGTGGGCTTGTTTGCACCGAGGGTATGACGAACGGCAATTTTTACTCGATGGTGGAGATCATGTTTGAATTCGATAGTCCCTTCGGTCTGCGTAATGAGGGTGGAGAAACCATTCCACGGGATGATCAGTGTCTCGAACCGGGAAACTATGCAATCTTTACCGACGGCTCCCTCAAATACAGCAAGGAACGGTGGCTTCCCCGCACCTACGATATCACGACCGAAACGCAAAATGTGCTATTTCGCACAGCTGTGCGGGAGCGTGACGGTGGCTGTGTGATCACGGGGCAACCAGCGGAGAATCGGGAGTTCGGATTTGGGCATGGCTTTGACACCGTCCATATTTTTCCCCCATCATTTCCACAGCAGTGGATTGATTACAATTTTGCTACCTGCCTCACTCCCTCAGGCTCTGATGATTCGATAAACTCTGTTCAGAACGGAATTTTGCTCACCAGCCAAATGCGCGCTCTTTTTGAGAGCTACATCATCTCAATCAACCCAGACGTATGTATAACTATAGCTTTTTCAAATTACGAGAGCTTATATTTCGGTTAGGACAATTATAAGGTTGTCTGCTTCCAGCAGGGCTGGTCTCACATTAGTGGGCGTCATCTTGATAAGAGCTTTATTGAAAACCCTGTGCGGCCGCCCAATGAGCTCCTCCGCTGGCATTTCCGACAGGCTGTACTTGCAAATATGGTCGGTATCGGCCAGCCAGCTTTTGAGTTCGAACCGCCTTGTGGCTGGAAATTTTGACTCAATTTGATTGGTTTTTTCTGTTACTAGCTGAGGACTTGGCGATTCATGAAGTATTCGGATGGTTTTTTTCTTGGCACCAAGCGATTTTTAGGCGCCATGAGTGATCGGTCATGTGGCCGGAAAAACAGCAAATCTTGCAACTATCTAAGTAAATAAACATGCAAAAACCAAATTATAAAGAAGAGGGAAAGCAAGAAGGAAAGCCAGATAGAATCTATAGGAGCCGGAGAGCAGGAAAATATGGCCAGGAAAAGAAAACCCCAAAGAAGATGCCGCAAATGATCAAAGTGTATGTAAATACCAAAGACTAAGTAAGAAAAAAAATACTAGGCTTCATATCTATTGCCACCAGCTTGCTGAATACATTGTTCTATAATCTTTGGGAGCTTGAAAATCTCCCGATTGATTTCATCAACTGTCATCTTTGCCCACTCCTACCACAGACCTTGAGCCAAAACTGTAGGTGTTCGAATTTTGGCGCATCCTGAAGACATAATATGCGATTCTTCATCGACCAGATTTGCTTGATTGAGTTGATGTCGGGCAAATATGGTGGCCAGTCAACCTTGCTTATCCCTGCTTATTCCCTTTCTTGGTTGGTAAAGCCAGCATGATGAGCTGGCGCATTATCTTCTATAAGAAAACTGCTGGGATTGACTAGCAAGGGCTGCTGACAAGTCGACTATAGGATGGGAACACAGAGCTGGTAGACATACCACCAGCATAAACTTGTCTCCCTTTTCCATGTTTAATTTTTTTCATTTCATATTCTTTTCCCATCTATGATTTCTTTGTTTTTACAATTTTCCCTGCCCTCTGAGCTTCTGCTCGGGCTTGTTGTGCTCACCTCAGCTCTCGCTCCCATAAAGCCTTCCACTCTTCTGAATTCCATCATTCTGTATTTAGCCTTTCCTTCTCTTCTACTGAATTCTCATTCAGCCTGGCAATCTCCTGAGTTGCATGCTGCCTCTTCTCTGAAGTCTCTGCTACTCAAACCAAATAGGGCTACATCCATCCCCACATCACCATTCCATAGCACATAACTGCTTCCTCTTGTTTTGTTTTTTACCACTACACAGTCATCGTGCCATTTCTCACTTGTCTCCCTGCAGAGAGGATTGAGCCCAAATACAACGCCAATCTCTATAGACATTTCATCAGTAAGTGCATAGTTCGCCCAATCCTTTTCTGTCCCTCAGGTTCCTCTATCTATACAATAGATCTATCAAGTAGGATAATAATATGTTAGTTTATATTTTCTCTGAGCATATCCTGTAAAGTTACAAGATTCCTGCATGGCAAGTATGGTCACTGGATAAAATGATACGGCGGTTGGCTTGCATGCAAAACAAGACTTAGCCTGAAATAGAAACTATAACCTTGAGACAAAGAGTCAAAGTAAACATAGATATGTTATGAAGCTCACTGGCAGGACTTATAGTAGATTTAATAAAATGTCAAGAAAAACTGGTGAGACAGGGAAAGAATCCCCAAATTGAGGTGAGAAGGGCTGACGCTCTCACAAATTAAGAATCTTGCCACACCCAGGATACCATAATATCTTTTCATCTTTTGTTTCAATTGATTTGAGGACACACCAAGCACATACTTTGGCATTCTGGACTGAGAAACAATGTAAATTACTCCTGGCAGGCAACAAGTCCACGCTCTACCAAGGCATTAAACACTGTCCAATTGCATACATGGGACAGTCCTGCCTTTTGCCGGATATCAACAGGCTTCATCTGCCCCGTAATGATATTCCGTTTCAAAAAGGCAATGTGATTATGCTTTTTGTTCTCCGTATGTAACGGGAATGAGGTTGAGAATACGTACTGTGGCTAATAGGGCATGTCTAAAGGGCAACTGCAAGTTTCTAGGGTTAAAATAGTAGTGACTGGTCTTTTTGGTATTTTGGGTGTGGGGGATACGATGTATATTTAATGCAGGCGTGAAGAGAAGAGGTGTGTTCTCTTCACGCAACCTCCTGTACCTTCCACAGAATTGCAAACTATTCTTTCCTATGTTCCTGTTTCCTGTCCCCTCTTGATCGTGTACATTGGACATTTCCCATCCAGCTGTTAACTTCTCCAATTCCATCCCTTGTCCATTACACTATGTTGCGTCCTACCGTCCAATCTACACGACCTTTCAGCTCACGACTCTTGTCTTGTCAAGTTTTCAATGGCTTCATCTATCCCGGCTACCTCATACGTCTTAACTGAGGGAATGATCCATGATTTACAAATCTTAGCTACTCAGAATCCGAATAAATCCGACGTCAATAGCATTCTCCAGGTTATTCGTACCTCAAGTGCCTTGGCCCAATCAATTCTCGATCTACCCCCGTTTTACTTTCACTTATTCAGCAAGAAGTCGCTCAACAGGTTAAAAAGTATGAAGATCTTCTTCTGCAGCATACTGATCAGGCTCGTAGAATTGAACACTGGAAGGCTGAAGCGGAAGCGTATTCCCAAAGGGCAGCGGCTCTTGAAGCAGACCTCACCCGCGAAAAGGCAAATGCGGATCACTTACGTTCAATTTCCGCTGGGGGTTCCCGTCCAAGAATCGAGTCAATTCCTGATCCAGAAATATTTGATGGTTCACGCGATAAACTCCACTCATTTATTGCCCATCTAGGCCTCAAAATTCATGGCGATGGCCACAAGTTCCCTGATGTTCAACATCAGTTGCTATAGGCATCGGGTCGACTATCCGGTATTGCTTTTGACCAAGTCCGACCTCTGATTCAGGGCACACAGGTCGAACTATCAGACTTGGAGAGTTTTGTTACCTTGTTGGAAAATGCATTTGGTGACCCAGATCGGATGGCTACGGCGGAACGAAAACTCGAATATCTAAAACAGCAGAATCAAGACTTTGCCTCTTACTATGCCGAATTCCAAAGATACATTGGAGATGTGGATTGGAATGAAGGAGCAAAACGTAGTCAGCTTACCCGTGGGCTTAATAATGAGCTTAAAGACCAACTCGTCACTGTTGATGCACCGTTAGCCTTTACGGAGTATGTTACTCTGCTACAACGTCTGGATAATCGGATTCGAGCCCGTGCAGCAGAGAAAACCAGCCGGTCGACACAGTTTCGTTCCGGTGCCACGACTGGGAGAAATTCCGTTATTCCTACTTCAGTAACGAATACCAACAGGCCAGCTGGTACTGGAATGATGGGGTCTGTCTCCCACCCACCGATCACCAATCTCTCAACTCAGTCAGGAACACATTCTGGACCTAAGGATCTCTCCTCAATTCGCCGTCGTCTGACCCCGGAGGAAAAGGCGCTACGTATTCGTGAGGGCCGTTGTCTTTACTGTGGAGGTTTTGGCCATATGGCTGTTTCATGCCCTGTAAAATTAACTGCGCACCCTCTCCGTGCCAGTGAGGCAAGACTCAGTTTCGATACCGTACCTCCGGAGCCCATTCCTAATGCCGCAAATAACAATCTGTTTACTCGTCTCAGAATGGATACTACCGTAGCGGAAAACGAATTGTCCCAGGCTTAGGCGATGGCGCTTTCCTTGGACCAGAAAAGGTACCTGATTGCTATTATTTATCCGGTTTTTCTTTGTCTGATAATTCTTTAATAAACGAAACTTCAATGGATGGGAAACATCTTGTTATTACCTGTCTTCTGAGTGATAATCATAACAGAATTAAGACTCATGCGCTGATCGATTGTGGCACTACTGGATATACTTTCATTGACGAAACCTTTGCTCGCCATCATAATTTTCCTCTTTTTCCGATGAAGACCCACCGAGTTCTAGAAGTAATAGATGGTCGTCCAATTTCTTCTGGGGCGATTACTCACCTTGCAAGAGTAACTCTCTACATAAACCAGCACGTAGAAGTACTTTTTATGTTTGTTACTCGCCTGGGACATTACCCTATTCTCTTAGGTATACCATGGCTTCGACATCATGATGTCGCAATTCGCTTTTGTTCAAACAGGATCACCTTTGACTCCGAGTACTGCCTAAATAACTGTTCAACCGAGCCCGTTATTGCTCATGGGACTCTGCATGATCCTCCAGATTTTCATCCATCAATCAATGCTGTCAGCCGTGCCTTAGGCCATACGGTTCTTGAAGAGTCTGAAGTCAGACAGCTCCTTCCCGAACATTATCACAAATTTCTCCCGCTGTTTCTTGAGCAAGGTTCCTCGGACCTTCCACCTCACCGAAAATGGGATCACGAAATCCCACTCTTAGAGGAATTTACTCCACCACATGGTCCTCTTTATAGCATGTCACAAGATGAACTCCTGATATTACAACAGTGGCTTGGTCAGGAACTGGAATCTGGACATATTGAACCATCGACATCACCGGCTTCTTCACCAGTCTTATTCCTAAAAAAGCCGGATGGATCGCTTCGGGTATGTAATGACTTCCGAGCACTAAATGCCGGTACAGTAAAGAATCGATACCCGCTACCACTTATACATGAAACATTAGCCCGACTCTCAGATGCAAAATACTTTACGAAGCTGGATTTACGGAATGCCTACACTCTGATTCGGATGAAAGAGGGCGAGGAATGGAAAACTGCCTTCCGCACTCGCTATGGACTCTACCAGTATAATGTTATGCCGTTCGGTCTCTGTAATGCCCCAGCGACCTTTCAGGCATATATTAATGAGGCTTTGAAAGTCTACTTGAATGTCTTCTGTATGGCATATCTTGATGATATTCTGATCTATAGTACGTCATTAGAGGAACATGTTCAACATGTCTCTGCTGTTTTGGAACGTTTAACCGAGTTCAAGCTACAATGCAAACCGCAAAAGTGTGAATTTCATGTCCAATCAACTGGCTATTTGGGAGTGGTAGTCTCTGTCGATGGAGTGGGGATGGACGCTAATAAGATTGAGGCAGTTATGGCCTGGCCAATTCCGCTTGGTGTCAAGGATGTTCGATCGTTTCTTGGATTTTCAGGATATTACTGCCGGTTTATCAAAGACTACTCGAAGATAACTATGCCTTTAAATCAGCTTACAAAGAAGACAGTACCTTTTATCTGGGATAGTAGTCAGAATGAGGCATTTACAACCTTAAAAGAAGCGTTTACTCGTGCTCCAATACTCAACCATTTTGACTATGAGAAGGATATAACTGTTGAAACTGATGCATCAGATTACGTTTCGGCCGCGGTACTATCCCAGCCTGATGAACTTGGTATCCTCCATCCCGTAGGATTCTTTTCCAAGAAACACTCAGCAGCAGAGTGTAACTATGAGATATACGATAAGGAGCTTCTTGCTATCGTACGTGCCTTTGAGGAGTGGAGGCCAGAGCTTGAAGGTGCAAAGACAACAATAAAAGGACTAACTGATCATCGAAATCTGGAATATTTCATGACTTCAAAGCTTGTAAATCGGAGACAAGCACGCTGGTCCGAGTTTCTATCTCGTTTTAACTTCAAGATCACCTTGCAGCCGGCCTATGCCAATGGCAAGGCAGATGCTCTGACTCGCCGTCCGGGAGATCGGCCGCAGGAGGGTGATGATCGTAAGGAGATTATGCAACAAATTGTTCTCAAGCCCCACAATGTGAACTTGTTGGCAAGCTTTTTGCCACTCAATCCGGACTCCTACCTTTGCCAACTCTTCCAACAAGGGTATAAGGTAGACTCTTTTTCTGATAAAGTACTCAAAATGCTCGAAAACAGGGTTTGACATTCACGGGAGATTAGCCTCGCCTCATGCAAACGTCAAGGGCAATGGCTAACCTTTAATGGCCGTATTTATGTTCCGCTATATGAGGAACTTCGCCTGCATTTGTTACAACAGCACCATAATTCTCCTGCTGCTGGACACCCAGGACGAGCAAAGACTTATGAATTGCTGGGACGGAAGTATTTTTGGCCACACATGGATGAAGATGTTGCGAGATATGTTAAAAACTGTCATATATGTCAAAGATCACGAAAGCCCTGACATGCTCCATATGGAACGCTCAAGTCACTCTCCATACCACAACAGCCCTGGAAAGAACTCTCTATGGATTTTGTAACTGGACTGCCTTGGTCCCAAGGCTACGATGCGATCTTGGTTGTCGTCGATCGCCTTACGAAAATGAGACACCTGATTCCCTGCCTGACAAGTACATCAGCTGAAGATCTAGCAAACTTGTTTTTGGAGAATGTGTGGCGTCTGCACGGATTACCTGATGGCATAGTATCAGATAGGGGTCCCCAATTTGCCTCAATATTTTGGAGGTCACTCTGCAAGCGCCTACAAATTCAGCCCTGGCTATCAACCGCATTTTACCCCCAAAGTGATGGGCAAACAGAGCGAGTAAATGCCATTATGGAACAATACCTACGCTCATTTGTCAATTACCAGCAAGACGATTGGTGCAAATGGTTACCGCTAGCAGAGTTTTCGGCAAATAATCTATGTGCAGAAACAACTGGTGTATCACCATTTTTCGCCTGTTATGGGTTCAACCCCCACTTTGAACTTGATTGGGAAAATCACGTTTCCGGCGTTGAAGACTTACAAGCAATGAACCATGCAAAGGAGATGAAGGCGATTCACCAATACCTGAGAGAGGAGATTAATCTTGCCCAGGCCAAACAACAAAGCCAAGCAAATACAAGTCGCATTCCTGCCCCAGCTTTCCTTCCCGGAGATCGAGTTTGGTTAAATGCAAAGAATATAAAAACAAGGCGGCCATCACACAAGCTGGACTATAAACGGTTGGGACCGTTTAAAATTGATAAAATTATCGGAACCCATGCCTACTGGCTGGAGTTGCAAGCAACTATGAAAATTGATAATGTTTTTCATGTATCTCTATTGGAGCAAGCAGCATCGAACCCATATCCCGGGCAGACTATTCCACCACCTCCTGCAGTAGATGTTGATGGATGTGAGGAATGGGAGGTAGAGTCAATTCTCAACTCGAAGATTATACGGCGGAAAATTCAATACTTAGTAAAGTGGCGGGGATATCATGAACCAACTTGGGAGCCGGCCGAAAATGTACAGGATCTTATGGCACTTGATGAATTTCACAAAAAAAAATCCTACGGTACCTGATATGAAATAGAAAACAGGAGTGGTCTCACGGAGCTCAACCAATGCGAAGGGGATAGTGTAACGGGAATGAGGTTGAGAATACGTACTGTGGCTAATAGGGCATGTCTAAAGGGCAACTGCAAGTTTCTAGGGTTAAAATAGTAGTGACTGGTCTTTTTGGTATTTTGTGTATGGGGGATACGATGTAAATTTAATGCAGGCGTGAAGAGAAGAGGTGTGTTCTCTTCACGCAACCTCCTGTACCTTCCACAGAATTGCAAACTATTCTTTCCTAAGTTCCTGTTTCCTGTCCCCTCTTGATCCTCTACATTGGACATTTCCCGTCCAGCTGTTAACTTCTCCAATTCCATCCCTTGTCCATTACACCGTAAGTGCAGCCAGTCTTCCGCTTCAAACATTTGGGTCTTAAACCTTGGCTGAAATTAATTCTAGCAACTTGAAGGAGAATGGCCAGCTAATATCATCCTCCTGTTCTTGAATTCACTTTTCTGGGCATTCCAAATAGTATGTAGCCAGATATTGTTGGCCGTCGATACCGAGACTCCAGTTAATTTGTGGATTATTTCGTAGCTAACCAGCTTTTCAATGCTTGGCAAAGCGATTATTGCACCCCACAACCGTAGAGTAATATCTTTACCTTCAACTAGATCAATTAGTTACACCTTCCCGAACTGAAGGCAGACTCTTTTTACCTCGCACTATCCATTTATCTTTGTTATTTGGTACTACAAAATATGCAAAGTATGCAAGTAGAGGCCTCCTGGTATCGTGGAAATACGTGGCCTAAATTTCCTTGGAAGACTTGATGCCAAGAAAAAAACATCTGGATAGTTTATGAATTGACAAGCACTGTGGAAATTAAATACTACAAGTGCCACTGAAAACGTGAGTGCACACAGTCAGTTCCAATACAAAAACAACTCTACAATACCTGCTCTATATATATCAACAAAATGCCACGAAATGATAATGGACCTTGAAGAGATAGCACAAAATTGGAGTGTATTTAGATTATTCAGTTCCAGGCCAAGGGATATTCATATGGAGCAATTGCCGACGGTATAATGATCTCACCTTCATACAACGCGTTACGGGGCAGAGGGTGCCCTGAAAAACATCGGCCCCCTACACTTTTCCCCGCCCTGCCATACTCAACGGCCAGGGGCGGGGTTTCTTTTTCGGCATTCCATGCCCAGGTCCCCACTCAGACCCCTGCCCTATTCATACCCCAGACCGGTCCGCGTTAAAAGTAGATGGTAACAAACGGGGCCCTGTCCAATGAATGAGTGACGGTGGACCCGGGACGGGGGCCAGGCGCGGATTACCCAAAGCATACCCCCCCGGCCCCGTGTGAGGGCGAGGTCTGACCAGTGAAAACCCGTCCCGCCCCGCCCCGTAACGAACACTACACCTTCAGCAGTTGGCAAAATCGTTAGTAACTAGAAACTGACAAGAACCATGAAAAATAGTACCTGTGCCGAAGACCTGAAAAAATGGACATATTGAGTTCAGAAGGCTAAAGTAGACGGCTGAGAACAATGCCTGAGCATCTTTAGCTGAAATCACGAACGAATCTAGGCTGAATTGTCACCCACAAACGATTCAAAAAGCTCCCCAAAAATTGGACTTCCACCTGCGAATTCCCAGCCATAATACCCGTAATGGAACCGGAGATGGAAACCAATCTGCATCGGCCTTTGGAGCTTCAATGGAATCATTAGCAGCGGTTATATTGAAAGCCCCAGCCAGCCAGAGTTGGATGAGAGGTGGTGGATTGATAGTGGCTGCTCGAACCATGTTTCCAGGATTCTATCCTAAGTTACAAACTACCAATCGTATGCATCAGGGGAAAGAACCATCAATGTCACCGATAAGCGGAATCTTGTATGTCAGGGAATTGGAACCGTTGAGGTTATCGTATGCCTACCACAAGGGACGAGCCATAAGGTACCTATTGAGAATCTTCTTCGTGGGGAGGACTGCCAGAATCTCCTATCGCTCGGTCAATTGGTGGAACGCAGGCTGGAGGTCAAGATTGAACCCGGAATGGCATGTTATTTATTTAAGGTTTGAGTTCTTAGGGGAACTGCAAGGATGCAGAATCGCCTATTCCTTCTCAATATGCAATCAAGAAATAACCAGAATGAAAGATCCGGTGGCAAGGAAAGTCTCTTCTTTGAAGCAGAGACGGCTAATAAGGATAACAGATGGAGTCACGAGCTATGGCATCGACGATTGGGTCATATTAGTTATGATTCAATCAGGACTATGAAGGATGTGGTTGTGGGTATGCAGGTCGAAAGGTATAGTGAGAAAGAAAGAAAGGAAAGATGTGAGGACTGTGTGTGGGAAGGTTTGAGCCGCAAACCTTCTGCCTATCCACAACATACAGCAACGAAGGTTTTAGAACGTATTTATAGTGACATTTGCGGACGAGTCGAAACTGCCTTTCTAGGCAAGAGATTCTATTTTCTTCTCTTCCGAGTCATTGATGAGTATACAAGATATACAACTGGATATTTTATGAAACACAAGTCCGAAGCCTTCGATTACTTTCTTGAATTTAAGGCAAATGCTGAGAAGACGACCGGCAAGAAAATCCAATCACAGAGAAGGGATGGCGGAGAAGAATACCAGTCAAAGAAATTTCTTAACAACCTCCGCCTACAGGGAATTCGGAGTGAGTGTACTACCCCATGCATTCCTCAAGAAAACGGAATTGCCGAGCGTCAAAACTGTACACAGAACTTAGACACCTCGCTCAGCTCTTAAAATTTGCTCTAACTAAAACAAAAAACTCATGGCCGAAACAAGTGTATAAGTATAACATAAGTACCACTTCATGATCCTCCGTCGATCACCACAGCTATCTCTCTATCCTGCCATGCATTTATTCCTCCGTACACTCCCGTGATAAACAAAGGAAAGACAGGGCTATCTAATCTCTTTCAAATCATTAACCATTCTATCTCAATCTCCCAAATCATCCGCAAGCATCTATCTAATCTGTCAGACTCTCCCTCATCTTCTAAAGTCAAGCACATCCCTTCAACACTCCCCCTGAAACTTTCCGTTCTCAATCCCCTGAGGCTAGGCCCAGTTTCTCCACCAATTCATGTTGCTTGACTTTGCCATAGACTTTCATAAATCCATCGGCAATCATTTCGGTGATCAGTATGTAGGTGATTGTAATTGTCCCATTCCGAACTTGATCCTTAATCCAATGAAACTTAACCCCCACAGTCTTGCTCGGTGTTTGGTGTTCGCCGAGGTTTGGGTTAATAATGTTCGCCTGGTTGTCGCTATAGAGGGGTAGTGACTTGCGGTTCGTGTGTTATTGATCGGAAAAGGGCTGAGGGACTGGTAATGACTGATGCAGTTCATGATCTAGTTTGTGAACCCAAACACCCTTATCAATACTCATTGCAGTAGCGATATATTCTGCATCTGCTGTGCGCTTGGTGGCAATCGATTGTTTCTTGGATTGCCAGGGAATCATTGATCCATATTGATCGTGAATAACCATCCCGGGCGGTGACTTCATCGAGTTGGGATCGCCGGCAAAATCAGAATCACTATCTAAAGTAACCGTGCTGTATTGTTCCTTCAGGCCTTCTCTTCCTCCCAAATTTAGCTGATATCCCACAGTCTTTGACACATACCTCATGACTCATTTGGCTATTATCATATGCCTTCTTGCTGGATCAGAGGCAAATCTTCCCAATACTCCGACAGCAAATGATCTGTCTGGACGAGTAGCAATAGCGGCGTAGTTAAGACTTCCAACAATCTCCTGATACTCCTTTTGATCCACCTGTTTCTCACCCTGATCATCTTTCAGAAGATTTTCTTTATTCCTCATAGCTCCTTCTTCCTCCACAACTGTAGTTATTCTCCCATTTCTCTTTAACGAAGACATTCCCGGGTCTAGTGGAGCACTAATACCACTCGCCGCATCCATCTGAACCCTCTGTAGAACCTGTAAAATTTAACCTGACTGGTCAAGCGATATCACCTTCGTCCTCAAATCGCGGGTTAACTCGCATTCCCCAAAAATGAGCAATAGGACCTATATTCCAAATGGTAAATGTGTTTTCGAGAATCTTTCTTGTTGCCTGTACCGTGCTTCTCCCCCCAACACTGGCAAGCAAAACGTCATCCACCCATACAAGAACAACCAACTCCCCCTGATAGTAGACACCAGCCTCCCAGTCACTCTTTCTAAATCCATTCCTAATCAACTCACTATCCAGCTTACCATACCAATTCAGTGCTGATTAGCGGAAACCATAAAGAGTTTTCAAAATGCAAAGACATAATGGCTCACGCTTGCCAGTGTATGCAACCCTACAAAGAAGTGTGTCCTGTATAGCCCCACCTACTATCCCAAAACCTAATGGCAATCGTAGATAGATCTCCTCCTGGATCTCACTCTCCAGAAATGCAGCACCGACATCATGTTAATGAATTTGGTAGTGATTGGCAGCAGCGAACGACAACACTAACCAAACAGTACTAAGAGAAACTAGAGGGCCATAGGTATGCAAGCAATTGATGCTGGGTTTTTGTTTACATCCGTGGGCAACTAAATGTGCCGTATATCGCTTGTGGCCTCCCTCGGAATGTAACAATCCTATTGTTAGGTAGTTAGGCAACAGGCAACGACAGTAGTTTCCTATAGTGAGCAAGTCTTCTTTGTTATAATGGGGCGTAGGGAAATACGATCTCTTCAGATAGTACGGGACTGGCTTTCTAGCCTGAGCGATCCGTCGAGGGATACTATCTAGTTAAATAGTAAGATGGGTGGATTTGTCGTGCTTGATAGAACTATCACAATAGTTCTATGTTCGAGCGACCCGTCGAGACTATCACAATAGTCTCCGGGTTCTTAGAGCGTAGGCTCTCGTAGAGGAGGAGTGTATGTCAAGAGAGTAAAGCGTAATTGTATTGCAATATCTGGAGTATAGAAAAGTACTTAGATGGTTGCGTGAAGATCCTACCCCTTGGTCGTTTTTTTTTTTTTTTTTTTTTTTTTATAAATCGTTAATTTTTTTTTTTT
>Ga0307517_10001659_pt1 | contig 36772 bp, 31 predicted proteins | sample 23_EM_MG_FD_194515 | JGI IMG/M metagenome (GOLD analysis project Ga0307517, IMG submission 194515) | Populus trichocarpa ectomycorrhiza microbial communities from riparian zone in the Pacific Northwest, United States - 23_EM | ecosystem: Host-associated > Plants > Roots > Unclassified | place...
CGGTGTGCTCAACGCCCAGTTATAAACCTAGAGGGGACGAGACGCGACGCGCCGGCATGGTCACGTTTAGGTCACGTTAAGGTCCACGTGTACCGTGGGTTGGACGGCGGCAAGTTCCGCCGTTCCAGGCCAGCCGCCTTTTCCAATTTCCGGACTTTCTGGATTGGTGTTGCATAGCCACGCGGCTCGTTCCGGAGCCTCGAAAAGGTGAGCAAGAGTCCTAATTATGACAAGTTACTTACAAATTATCTTAGTACTACTTCCGCAGTAAACCTTTTATCTACGCCACTGCTTCTCCCCTTAGATGAGGGATGTAGGCTGCACACTTCGTCGACGACCGCGGGAATTCGAAGAGGAAGGAATAGGATGATAGTAGATACAGAGGGGAGCCGCACGACGTGGGACGCCACCTGGTGTGTATTCGATGACCTGTGCTTTCAAGCACGGTTCTTGCTTCGTTATCGATGCTTTCCCACTTACCAAGGACACTGCTGTCTAACAGAGAGGAGCACCGCCGCACCCACCCCCTAAACCCTCTCGGCTAATGACTGACCGCCCAGCCCCTGCCCGCCAGTCGCAGTGCATAGGCTATAGCCCACCTCCCGCCTCAACGAACGCTGGTTCAGACACTTGACGGGAGCGTGCTGGTTTTGGGGTGGCTCCTGGCTGACCTTCTAGGGTCCGGGAAGGAGACACGCTCTTGCGCTATTCCGAAAAATTTTTCTTTGGCTATTGGGTAGTACGCATCAGCAGTGGCACATCCACTACCATTCGCCATTGCCATCTACAATTCTGCATGGCCATGTCACGACCTTTTTTTCAATCATCGCTACTACGCCCATGCGATCATCGCCGTATCGTCACCGAAATACCACACTTGCCCTTGCCGACTATTCCCATGCTACTGCCACTGGAAAAAAGGAGACCAGTCAACCCGGTGCCGCGCTCCCGAAATTGCTGACCAGGTACTTGCCTCGTCACTACGCATTTGTGAGCTTTTGGTGTTCCGACTCCAATTATATGTACCTAATCCGCTTTATTGCAATAGTACCAATACCTGGTTCCCGCTCTTCATTCCCGAGAAGATGAAGGCCAATTTGACCTGGCAGGGGATTGCTGACAAGTACACCTTCACGCGTCCGGTCTCTGTCCCTAAAATCCTGAACACTTCGATGGCATCAAGATCGCCTTCAGTGACCCCACCCACTTTAAGGTCCCATATGGGATCGAGGATCCGGCTGCCAGTGGCGGATCTATTCCCGATTGTGATAAAAGACATGTTACGATGCCGACTTGGTTCTGGTTAGCGTTTTTATTTTTGTTATCATCGCGGCTCGGAACGATACTTACACAAATATTGTAGACCTTCCATGCTATTTTCCCCAGCAAAGATTCTATTCCATCGTTGGCCAATTGGTATGGCGGGTAGGTGACCAAGAAGATTAAGGAAACGTCATGGAAGTAAGTCGACCATTGCATACGAGGTTTTCTTCGACCGCGACCGTTTTGACTCACGATTCAAGTTGTTAGGTAGGTATGATGACGGTCTCGGGAATATATATCAACATCTGGGTCGTCAACGATGTCATTAAACTCTACTGTTATTCATTGGGGTGCTGAGCGGCTGGTGCGTTCGTTCTCTTGAACAATCAAGCGTTGCTCCTCGGCTTACACTGCCCTGAAGTGTGGAATCTCGATCAATAACATGGAGAATGCAAGAGTGCTGTACACTGAGGAGGAATTTGAGGTCATGTAAGCCGCTCTTCATACGTATGTGTCGTGGGGCTTTATCACTGATGATACCGTTCTCACTCCCTGATGAATTTCGGACAGACTCAACATCGAGAGCTTTGACGATCCCGAGCACGGGTTTGTCTTGCGCTACGTGGCTAAGCAAGCGGTGAATGTTATCATGCCTCTGGTCGCCAAATCGGTTGGCGAAGCAATACCTCATCTCGCTACCGTATGTTCCCATTTCACAAGAGGGATACCTTCTTTTTCGGATATTTCGACTCATCTCAGAATTTTTTTACTCGGTGACCAGCCAGGCTTTCAGCTGGAACTGGCCACCTTCTCAGAAGCCCTGCCACGAATTCTTGCGCAAGCTCTCGGAGACGGACCGGCCTCTCGAAGATATTGTACCATTGAACATTGATCCTTGCGTTGCTTCTGCGGTTAATCGCCCCCATAGTATGTTTATTCTTATCTATACCGATCATTGCCACTTAATTCTGATTGTACAGCGGCGGTACGTGTGATCGACTTCTATCCTGATCATGCGTGCGAGAAGGAACGAACGTAGATCTTGCAGCTCGTTGAGAAGGCGGGCCCTGCCAGCGTTGGATTTCTGCATGGGTATGTTCGTGAGGGAATGCGTAAGTTTTCCTTTGGACGTGAAATTTATTTCGGAAATTGATCAACGTCTTCTTCAAGGTCTCAACTGTCAGGTGATTCCTACACGTCTGTTGCTAATGTCGAAGGCTATCGTCTCACGCTCTTCGTAGTTCGCTGCCTTGTGGCGTTCTGCTGCTGTCGATGCAAATATCGTGTAGGGCAGTGGCCAGCCAAATGTTTCCATGGACTCAGGTGATCGTATCTGGGCCAGCTTCACCAACGCGCACCCGAACGTAAGCTTAATTCGTATTACATGCCATCGTTCTACACATCTGACATCTATTCCCAGCCCGCCGAGTTCCCGAACCCGGCCGCCAGAACCTACATAACCTTCAATGATATGGGTTCCACGCTTGACCAGGACACGAGATGTCGCTCGTAAATGACCGTTAAAGTGACCATTTCTCTTGGATGTGCGCCGTTGTTGGACGCCCCCCAAGAAAATCTGGAAGCTCATATAATCGCTTTATTTGGCTTTTTCTAAGTTACAGTTGGTAATCGTTCTGCTGAGCCTTCGAGGCTAACCTGGTAAGCAATTTCTGTTCAAGGTTCTGGCTCTTCGTCTCATGTACTCAACAGACAACTAATCACCACCTTTGGAATCCTTGTCTTCTCGTATCTTCTCCATGTACGCGCCTGTGGCGACAATAAGATCAAGCATGTCTTTTCCAGCCACGAATATCTCTAGCGAAGGAGGCGGTCCAGCTCCTATGATACCCAACTGGCGACGGCGGAAGCGTGCGACAGGAGTTTTGGCAGAGTCATTTATGAACAGCTACGAGTATCCAGTCAGCCTTACGTATTTATAACGCCGTGTTTCTGAGGTTCTTGCCTCGCAACTCACTTCCCCCAAATTTCAACCTTCCTAAACTTGTGAGACTCCACCCTTCTCTCCTGAAGTAATCACTCGTGGCAACATCCAACTTTCCCATTCTAATCCGAGAAGTGCGGGTCGTATGGTACTCGACTGTCGGCAGATGAGCAAACGAGTCCCTCGAGTTCCCTGCTTCTCTGCCTTCTGTCGTGGTCCCGTTATCCAACAATGAAGGCATGATTTTCGATATCTTAGTGTTTCGTGCTCCCAGTATTGGCGTGGCTGACTCCACTTTATAGATCACCTGGCCCTCTGACGTCCGATATGTTGTATCTCCAATGCTTTTTTTGATGATAAGGTGAGATTAATGATGCTGCCACGTCACCACCTTTTGTCGATCATCACTACCATGACCCATGCAATCATTGCCGTATCGTTGCCGGAACTCCTCCCTTGCTTTTGTTCTCTACTCCCGTGCTACTGCCACTGGAAACAACGAGACCAGTCCCGCCACTTGACAGTGTTGATGCCGGGTGCGCCTATTCGACTCAACCTCGAGAACCACGCTTTCCTGTCGCTCCCTCACACCCCCATGACCACAACGAACGTTTTCGACTACTGGAAGAAACTCCATCTGGGACACGCCAAAGGTTTGTGAAATGCTACTAAGACTTGGCGAGTCGGAGTTGGGGAAGATCGTGGAATATATTAAATATTTTCCCTATTCCTTTGGCCGTTGGTCCGTTATGAGAACGCCATTCAAGTTCTAAAGTGTTGTTACCGTCAACTTCTGAGGGTTTGTGGCCAATGAACAAGGAATAGTACATCTTCTATCACGAACATCGCTGTGTCCCCTGCTCTGCAAGGAGGCTATGTGTCATCAAAACACGACGCCTGGCTCAAAATCAAGGCTCAACTTTCCGATGACGCCTCATCATCAGGATGGATGAAGTTTAGAGGTGACCCCAGTTTTCGTACTCCCTGGATTCGATGCGCAAAACGCGCTCGGTGCCCGCCAAGCTCCAACATCAGCATATATCTGACTCACTCCTATTTCTATTGTGATGAAAAGCTTATTCTACAGATAATTTACACTGCCTCAGGCTCTGAGCTTCCCGAGCGTCCCGCCGCGACATCTCCAGTATCTGCATCTTTAACACTGTCTACGAGATCTGCGGGTACCATATCAAATCTCAGTACCGAGATGACCGTCGACGGTGTTTGTGTTTCCACAGAGCCAAGTACCATCCGACTGTTGATTAAGACAAGCATCGAGGTGGCGTAAACCTTTCCAATGATACCCATAGGGACTTGGTAATAGAGTGAATTATTCGGATAGAGTAGTGAAAATGATATGATTCCAATGACGGCTGAGATGAACATATTCAGCTACATAACGCGAGGACTCAAATAGAATTTACATACCCGTCAAAGAGCCCGTCTGTATCGTCAAGAGAATAATCTTCTTTAAAATTATTTTGGTCCGTTTGATGATAGAATCATATCGCGAAAGCTGCCATCGTAAATAAGATATGAGTGCTCTCCGGAGACAGGAGGGAGAAATTTCGAAAACCCACGTAATAGGTCATGCACACGGCAATAATGATATCGCAAAGGACGCTCCCAATATTCCACATCTGCAAGTAATGTCATTAGATAATTGGGAACACACGTGCGTGGTTGTCCATACGGCAGTGGTAGTCCATTCGAAGACCTTCAATTTGGGGCCCACGAGCAAGGTGTAATATTTCCTCTGCTGCACATGAACCCCAGCTGCTATCCCACCGCCAAGTTGAATGAAAGAGAGCTGTGCACCATGCAAAATTTTTGCAGTATTCAGATCTTACATGTAGTAGACCACTTTCGAAAACTTACAGCAATAATTACTCCCGCAACTTTTTTCGATTGTGCCAAAATGTGGATCCGATGTGCATAGAATCCCTGGACAAAGAATGTAGCTTGGCGGCATATTAGACGTCAGCCACTCATGTTCTGTGAGACAGCTCACTTGTTGCAATGAAAATTGGAGTCAACCATGACGCCTCTGCTGGATTAAAGACTTGAACATCTCCAAATCTAGTAATGAATCTCCGGAACCCGATTTGGGTGATGAGAGCTGATTGTACAACTTCGAGGATGTATATCCCATATACCAGACATCTCATGTACAACCGGTCTTTGGGAAATGCGAGGTAGTAGAGGACTGGGTTTTCACATCAATAAATTCTCAAACAAATCATGAGGAGAGGTTATTCACAAACTTGAACTGAAAGAACACCAAGCAATCCAGAGTTCAGAAGGACCGCAATTAACTAATTCAAACAAGTATCATTCGAACAGTGCTTTCTGAATTCGAGTTTCAGTACACACTCTTGGTCCCGTGCTGATGGGTATACATAAGTAGGATTTGACAATCGTGTTTATGGGACATACATGTTGTTAATTTCTTGAGGTCCTTCGAGGGCGGGGACATTTGGGCCCATGGAGGGAGTCGAAGAGCAGATACAAAGACATTTGATCGGTGCAGGTGGGTTTTAACTTATGAACTTTGATCCGATTGCATTCAAGTTGTTTGATGATAAATGTACCTTGATGGGGTATTAGGACAGGACTCACTGGTGCTCACCTAGCGCGGTTGGAAAAGTCTACTTGATTACGGGCTTCCGAGTCAACATTTGTTTACATAAGCAAATTTGAGTGCCCAAGGTAAATTTGGATGACCCGTCTTGTGATGATCACTGACTGGAGTTGCGGGCTAAGAACGGATACTGATCGATGGTCATCTGCTTCACGGGGCCTGGCCAATCTTCTCTCATCATCACCGTTCCTGGCGCTATGATAGATGAGGAGGCAATGCGATCGCCATAAGTGCTTCCCAAAGCAGCCACGATTACTCCATTCTTTGTCCGGACAATAATCGGCGACATGTACAACACTGCCAATGGTGGCACTGATCCTGCTCCTTGTTTCCAGTGGCCAACACCTCTGCACGGGGTAGACGTGAGGGAGGTGTTTTGGCTATGATATGGGAATGGTTTCATGAGCCGGGGAAATGGTGATTGGGAAAAGGTGGTGATCCATCCATGTAGAGTTGTCGATGGCAATGGCGAATACATAGTAAAGGATGCGCCACTGTTTCAAACAACTCCATGGTCACAGAACAAGTGTGCGGACACACAAGAGCAGGTCGACGCAGTGGTTTGTAGCTGGGGTTTGCGTTGGTATTTATTTCCCCAGATCCTCGGAGGCCAGCCAGGAGCCTAGCCAACCCCAGCATACTCCCGTCGAGTGTCCGAACCAGCGTTCGCGCAGGCTGAGGTGGGCCATGCACTGGGGCTGGTCAAACGTTGGCCAAGAGGGTTTCGAAGGGGTGTGGTGCGGTGATGCTGAAGAGGTTGGCGGCGCGCCTCGCTCTCCACGCGACGCGTCAAGTGGCACGTGTTCTACAACCTAATCCACGTGCACCTGGGGCCGGCGGAAATTGCCGCCGCTGCGATCGCGCCATAGTTCCCAATTCCCGGACTCTCTGGCGGTGTTGGCGGGTCAGCGCGTTAGCGCCCGTTAACCCGCAAATTCAAATTCCGCTCTAAAATGAAATTAACGGTCTCACTGAGCCCTTGCGACCTCCATCTCCCCCTACCATCCACGCCATGGTCTCCAAACTGCAACAAAAAAAGCGGCGTCGTGTTCTTTGACGGATTCGGCGCGTTCGCAGGCCGAGCGTTCACGGTCATCTTTGGAGATTCAACGTCACTCCGACGATTACTGTCCTTGTAGGACACCTCAGAATCATCAGAGTTCATGCCAATCGCCGCTTTGTTGATATACCGAGACGGGATTTGTCACCAAGTACATTAACCACCAGTTGAATTCGAATTTAAACGCTCAGCGCTTATGTACACGTGATGCTGCCTGATTGTCACGGGTTTCGAAGGTTCTTCCTCTGATCCTTGGTAAGAAGTACCCTCAGCGCAGGTTGGTGGTTTAATCGGCGGGGTCTTACCGTTGAAGCCGATTTATTCAATTCTTATGTCAGTGGGGACCAATGTTCACTGTTGGACGAAAATACAAACTCCGATGAAAAGTTTTCAGGTTGATTGTTGTTGTCCAGCTTACGTAGCCACGCCTATCCACGCAGGGTCTCGTTCTGGGGACGGGAAAAAGGTGAGTAAGAGTCTTAATTGTGAGTCTGCGGCAAGTTACTTACAAATTTTCATAGGGCTACCTCCGCAGCAAACCTTCTATTTTTATCTATACCACTGCTTCTCCTTGGCTTCTCCTCTCGAATGAGGGATGTAGGCTGCGCATTTCGTTGAAGACGGCCTTAAAGCAAAGGAATTCGAAGCGGAAGGAATAAGATGATGAAAGGGAGGGGGTGACGCACGAGGTGGGACACTACCTGGTGCGTATTCGATGACCTGTGCTTTCTAGCGCGGTTCTTGCCTCGTTATCGATACTTTGACAGTTACTAAGGACACTGTTGTTTAACAGCGAGGAACACCGCTGCACACCTCCCCGAAACCCCCTTGGCCAACGACTGACTTCCCACCTCCCGCCCGCCAGTTGCAGCGCATAGCCCACCTCGCCTCCACGAACGCTGGTTCAGACACTCGACGGGGGTGGCTCCTGGCTGGCCTCCTGGCATCTGGCCAAGACACACACGGAACCCCCATCTACCTACCACTGCACCGACCCCCTCTTGCGCCATTTCGGACAATTGTTTTGTGGCCATGGGGTAGTCCGAATCAACAGTGACGCATCCTCTTCTATTCGCCATTTACAACTCTGCATAGCCACGTCACCACCTTTTTTCACTGCCATCGCCCATGAAGTTATTGGCGTATCGTCGCCGAAACACCACCCTTGCCCTTGCCGCCTACTCCCGTGCTACTGCCACTGGAAACGAGGAGACCAGTCCCGCCATTGACAGTGTTGATGGCGGGTGCACCTGTTCGACTCAACCGCGAGAACCACGCTTTCGTGTCGCTCCCTCACACCCCCATGACAACAACGAACGTTTTCGACTACTGGAAGAATACTAGAACGCACAAGTCAGGTGGATAACGGCACCATACGTTCACTAATGCTCCTACAGGGTGGATAGCCCTATCACCTCGCCCTACCCACCATCTCACACGGGAACACCAGGGAGGCGAGGACTCCCAGGTGAGTTGTAGGTCTCATTGACCATTGACCTTGTCTCCCCCTCGTTCGATAACATTGACTGTTGCTTGAAACCTCAGACGATCGGCATTGAGCTTCACAGTGAAATGCCCCGGTTCACCCCCGACCTCCAGCGCTGGTGAGAAGCCCGATCGTAGTAGGTCGGGTTTATTGAGAGACTTGCCGCTTAACCTCGCAAGGCTGCATGGTACCCTCACTTGAAGTGTGCACTGCCCTCGCGAGGTTTCCTGGGCCACATGAGTCGGAGTGTCCCTCGGATTTCACACAAACGCAGATCCTAAGCCACCAAAGATCTGGCATTCGCAATTCGCTACGCCCCGTGAAGCAGTAGATAACTATCCATTTGTTCTTAACCCGCAACTCCAGCCAGTGATCATCAAGTCAAGGTCAGTCGCTCCAAAATTAGCGGGATACTTTTGACTCTTTTTTATAGGCTTATACAATAGCGTCCTTCGATCGCACACCCTCTAGACCAGCTCTTCCGCAATGGTACCACTTCACCTCCGATTTGAAATTCGGTACTTAGTTGCCCCATCATGTCTCCGCTATTGCGAAAGAAATTGTTGCTATCATCAACTGGAGTGATTAGTGGCTGGTTTTTGGGAGGCACTCAGCGCGCCTTCTTCCATCGAATGAATCCTCGCGAACCTCATTCTTCCCTCTGATGGAGTGTCATGGGGCTCGGAGCGCTTCAGAAGATTGGACCTCAGCTTGATTTCGAGCCAGCGCGGTTTGGTGACAAATAGCTTCATTTTACAGCCGAAAAAAGCGATGCGTTGTGATGCGACATCCGAGTCGACGATGACAGAAGGCTTACATGCATTAACTACTAAAGAATTGGAATTTGAAGGACGCCGACGCGTTTGTTTGAATGACATGGTCATAATGAACTAATGGCCAAGGAACTGCGCAACCCCGGCCATTGCCCATCCAGAACTATTTTAAATACCTCTGCATTGATGGTTCTGAATCTTGTGATGAGGCTAGTGTTGATTGCGCACATTAAGGTTTGCGATGATAACGGCTTGATCTGCAATCCTAATGCTGAGCTGATGGTTGTTCGGATGAGCTGGCGTTGATAACACACAGCAAGCTTCATGATCAGGAAATTTACACCTCCCTATCTGCTCTTGTGGAGTAGTTGACCGCCTGCATAGACCCAATCCTCCTCCCATTCTGGTATCTCAAGTGTCTATCAAATCCATGGACCCAGACGTCCCCACCTTGGAGGTACCTCAAGAAATTAGCAAGATGTATGTCCCATAATCACAATTGTCAAATCCTACTTATGTATAACCATCAGCGCGGGACCAGAAGTGTGTACTGAAACTTAAATTCCGAAAGCACTGTTCGAATGATATTCGTTTGCATTAGTTAATTGGGGTCCTTCTGAACCCTGGATTGCTTGGTGTTCTTTCAATTCAAGTTTGTGAATAACCCTCATGATTTGTTTGAGAATTTATTGACGTGAAAATCAAGTCCTCTACTACCTTGCATTTCCCAATGACCGGTTGCGCATGAAATGTCTTGTATATGGGATATATATCCTCGAAGTTATACACTCAGCTGTCATCACCGAAATCGGGTTTCGGACATTCGTTACTAGCCTTGGAGATGTTCAAGTCTTTAATCGATTAGAGACGGTGCCAACATGGTTGATCCCAACCCTCACTGCAATATGTGAGCTGTCTCGCACAGAACCTGAGCGGCTGACGTCTAATATCCCACCAAGGCACATCCTTTGTCCAGGGATTCTATTCGCATCGGATCAAAGTTTTAGCACAATCGAAGAAAGTCGCGGGAGTAATTGTTGCTGTAAGTTTTCGAAAGAGACGGTCTACTGCTACATTTAAGATCTGAACATTGTAAAATGCTCCACGGCACAGCTCTCTTTGATTCAACTTGACGGTGGGATAGCAGTTGGGATTTATACGGAGCGGAGCAAGTATTACACCTCACTCCCGGGCGCCAAAACGAGTGCGAGTGTCTCCGGATGGAGTATCATTGCCGTATGGACAACCACCCAAGTTTGTTCCAATTATCTTATGACATCACTTGCAGATGTGGAATGTTGGGAGCGTCCTTTGCGATATCATTATTGCTGTGTGCATGACCTATTATGTGGGTTTCCCGCAATTTTCCCTCCCCTGGAGGGCAATCAAATCTTATTTCTTGTTCACGATGGCAGCTTTTGCGATATGATTCTACCATCAAAGAGACGAAAATTATTGTAAAGAAAATTATCCTCTTGACGATACAGACGGGGTCTTTGACGGGTATGTAAATTCTATTTGAGTCCTCGCTTTATGTGGCTGAATGTATTCATCTCAGCTGTCATTGCAATCGTATCTTTTTTACTAGTAGCACTCTTTCCCCATTCTTCAACATATTACCAAGTCTCTATGGATATCATTGGAAAGGTTTACGCCAACTCGATGCTCGTCCTGATCAATAGTCGGATGGTACTTGGCTCTACGGAAACACCGTCTACGGTTATCTCGGTACTGAGATTTGGTACGACACCCGCAAATCCCGCAGACAATACTATAGAGGCAGAGAATCATGGAGATCTAGCAGAGCGAGGACAAGACCCTCAGGAAGTTCAGAGCCTGAGGCATTTTAAATTATCTGCAGAATAGCATTTTTGTTACAATAGAAGTAGGAAAGAGCGCGCTCAAATCTGATGTTTGCCGTGCAATTTCGGAGACGAATATCCTGGTGGTAATTGCGACCTCTCCTAAAGCTTTTGCACCTATGCCTGACGTAATGCTATCTAAATTTCCATCCTGCCACTTTTGACATGAACATTACCCTCAGCGCAGTTTGGCGGGTTATTACCGATGAAGTCAATTTATTTAATTTTTAACAGTGGAATATGTCACTCGAGCAAACCAATGATGTTCGCTGTTGGGCAAAAATATAAACTCCGATAGAAATCGGTTGATTGATTGCCGACCTTCCATAGCCACGGTTCATTCTGGAGCCTCGAACTCGCAAGAAAAAGGCGAGTAAGAGTCCTAATTGTGAGTCTTAATTGTGAGCCTGCGACAAGTTAATTACAAAATTTCACAGTACTACCTCCGCGGCAAACATTTTATCTGTGCCACTGCTTCTCCCCTCGAATGAGGGATGTAGGCACATTTCGTCCTCGACGACCTTAGACCATGGGGATTCGAAGAGGGAGGAATAGGATGAAAGGCAGGGGAGACGCCCGAGGTGGGACGCTGCCTAGTGCGTATTTGATTACCCGTGCTTTCAAGCGCGGTTTGCCTCGTTATCGATACTTTGGCACTTATTAAGGACACTGTTATCTAACAGCGAGGAACACCGCCCCACACCTCCCTTGGTCAACGACTGACTTCCAGCTCCTGCTCGCCAGTCGCAGTGCATAGCCCACCTCCGCTTCCACGAACGTTGGTTCAGACATTCCACGGGAGTTTGCTGGTGTTGACGAGGCTCCTGACCGGCCTCCTAGGATCTGGGGAAAGACCCATAAGGAACCCTCACCTACCAATCATTGCATCGACCTCCTCTCGCGCCTTTCCGGATAAATGATCTGTGGCCATGGGGTGGTCCGAATCAGCGGAGGCGCATCCTCTACCATTCGCCATTGCCATCTACAACTCTGCACCGCCACGTCACCACCCTTTGTCAATTATCACTGCCATGGCCAGGAGATGAATGCGATATCGTTGCCGAAACACCTCCCTTGCCCTCGCCATCTACTCTCCTGCTACTGTCACTGGAAAAAACGGAGACCAGTCCCGGCGGCGCGTTCCCGTGCAGGCACTTGCCTCGTCACTATACATTTGTGAGCTTTTGGTGTTCCGACTTCCATTATATTTAGCTAATCCGTTTTATTACAATAGTACCTATAACTACTTTCCGTTCTTCACTCCCGAGAAGTCGACGGCCAGTCTGACTAGGCAAGGAATCGCCGATAAATACACCTTCACGCGTCCCGTTCCCGTGTCTCTCCCCAATATCCTGAACACTTCACTGGCATCAAGACCGTCTTCTGGACCCTGCCCACTTCAAGGTCCCATATGGGATGAAGGCTCCGGATCTGTTCTCGATCGTGATGAAAAGACAGGTCACGATGCTGGCCTGGCTCTGGTTAGCGTTTTGATTTTTGTTGTCATTGCGGCCCGGAACGATACTTACACAAATATTGTAGACCTTACATGCTATTTTCACTAACAGAGATTCCCTTCTGTCGTTGGCCAAATGGTATGGCAAGTTGGTGACCAAGAAGATTAAGGAAAGTAAGTCGATGATTACATACGGAGTTTTCTTCGACCGTGACTCACGATTGTGATCGTCAAGGTCTCAAGCGTCAGGTAATTCTTACACGTCCGCTGCTAATGTCGAAGACCATCGTCTCACACTCTTCGTAGTTCGCTGGTTCGTGGCGTTCTGCTGCTGTCGACGTAAATATCGTGCAGGGCAATGGTCAGCTGGTCAGCCAAATATTTCAATTGAGTCAGGTTATCGCATCTGGGCGAGCTTCACCAACGCGCACTTAATGTAAGCTTAATTCGTATTACATGCCATGGCCCGACCCTACCCCAGCACGTCGAGTTCCTGAACCTGGCCGCCAGAAGCTATATAACCCCAACGATATGGGTTCCACGCCTCCCCAGGATACGCGATGTCGCTCGTGAAGTACTGATCGTTAAATTGACCATTTCTCTTGGATGTGTGCCGTTGTTGGACGCCCCCCCAAAACTCTGGAAGCTCATATAATCGCTTCCATCTTACTCTTGAATCCTTACTCGGGTTATCCCAAGTCATAGTCAGCAATCGTTCTGCTGAGTCTTCGAGGCTAACCTGGTAAGCAATTTCTATTCAAAATTCTGGCTCTTCGTCTCATTCTCTACAGACAACTAATCACCACCTTTGGAATCCTTGTCTTCTCGTACCTTCTCCATATACACGCCTGTGACAACAATAAGATCTACCATCTCTTTTCCAATCGGGAATATCTCTAGTGAAGGAGGCCGTCCAGCTCCTATGATACCCAACCGGCGACGGCGGAAACGTGCGACAGGAGTTTTGGCGGAGTCATTTACGAACAGCTACGAGGATCCACTCAGCATTGCGTGTTTATAACGACATGTTTCTGAGGTTCTTACCTCGCAACTCATTTCCCCCAATTTCCAGAGATATTCTCTTCCGTCTGGTCCGGTGAAAACCCGATTCCTAAACGATGTGGCTGAGAAACATTGCGGCTCGAAATCAAAAAAAACCAAACCGACCTTCCTAGACTTGTGAGACTCCACCCTTCTCTCCTGAAGTAGTCATTCGTGGCAACATCCAAATTTCCTATTCTAATCCGAGAAGTGCGGATCGTATGGTACTCGACTGTCGCCAGATGTGCAAACGAGTCCCTCAAGTTCTCTGCTTCTCTGCCTTCTATCGTGGTCCCGTTATCGAACAAGGAAGGCATGATCTTCGATATCTTGATATTTCGCGCCCCCAGTGTTGGCGTGGCTGACTCCACTTTATAGATCACCTGGCCTTCTGGCGTCCGGTATGTTGTATCCCAAGGTTTTTTTGACGATGAGGTGAGATGGATGTTAGACATCATGATGCTCAATGACGACTGCCGGGGAAGTGGAAGACGGAATCGTCGTAACCCCTCAGAATTTAACTAGTGCTGCACAGCAGTGTTTTGCTCCTCCTTATACCTCGGCATTGATAAGGATCTTTCATTTATAGCCGAAGGCTACGCGGGCACTTCGTGGCTATGCGTTTTCTGATACCAGTGTTTCCAAGGACCAGTTTCATATCGATTATTTTGTTTCTCACCTCCGAGCGTGGTACACTCGATGAAGTAAGCTCTGCGTTCTTTCCCACCGCATATTATATCTAACATTGTGAAATCCTCTCTAAGCTGCTCGCTGGGTGTTGTGCTTCGAACTTGACTCGTTTCATAGCTTGAGGTAAACTGCATAACATACAATTAATACCGTTTTGGGCTGTGCGCCTCCGCTTACAGAATTACACTCTAAGGACTTACTTGAGGCTCGTTCAATTGAACAACCATCTTCCCCACCATCTCATATGCACACCATTTACCTCCCTCTATCTCCCCTCGTTCGATAACGTTAACTACCGCTCAGGAGCTCAGACGCTCGATATTAGGCTTCTCAACATGACCCATGAAATGCCCCGGTTCACCCGCCACCTCCAGCTCTGGCTCCTGTTCCTGGTGAGATGCTCGATCCGACCACGTCGGGTTTATTGAGAGACTTGCCGCTTAACCTCGCAAGGTTGCATGGTACCCTCACTAGAAGTGTCCACTGCCCTCGCGAGGTTTCTTGCTTTGTTTCAGCAGTATATACATACTATACCCGTGCGGGTTGGAGTGTTCCTCGGATTTCACAAAAGCCCAGTCCCTAACCCATCAAAGCCTATATCTAGCATTCATAATTCGGTACTTGCCTCGGACTTTCGGAAAGCGCTGACGTTGATAGCCATAAACACGCGACGATCACGTTCCTGTCTTGTAGCCGAAGAAAGCGGACCGGAATTTAACGTCCTCTTCTTGGGGGCAGACCCGATACTTTACAGAACTTAATCCTTGACAAATCAGATATAGACCTACCCTGGCTCTTAGCCTCGACTTCCAGCACGTTTTGGGGACACATGGCCTCCTTGTGCAGCCGGATTCGGAGACAGTGATGTGATGTAAGTAAGCGATCATGACAGAAGATGTACACTGGCACTAAAGTTGAAGATAACTACAATCTGTTTTTAGGGCTTGGATGTCATTATCTGACTGACCAACGGCCAAGGAAATAAACTTCAAACTCAGGTGGGCAGCCATTGATCACTAGGTCACCGGTGAATTATTTCCTTGCCAGGAAGAGAGTCGATCCGAACCTCCCCTGGGACACGCCCAAGATGTGTAGGATCTCATACTTGATTAGTCGGAGCGGGAAAAGGTGATGCCCTATTTTAAACTTTTCACCCGTGCTGCGTTAATGGTTCTAAACCCTGTGATGAGACTAGCATGATAGCGCATATCAAGGTTCACGATATCAGATTGGACTTCCTTATACTGTGGGGTTCCATCCCTTTGACGACATCCTTTATCTATGTGCCTACGTACTCGCCCTAGATCCCACCTCTACAGGCTCATCTGAGTCCTTGAGACCTCGAAACAGACCCTCCGCCCTTGAGTGACAGATTCTCCCCGAGTCACTCCCCCCTTCATGGAACCTCACGATGCCGCCAAGATGTACGTCTCATAAAGCCAGTTGTCGAATACTCACATATACATAACCATCAGTTCGGGACCAGCAGTGTGTATTGATACATTTTTTTCCCCAGGTGCCGTTCAAATGATGTTGTTCAAATGATATTAGTTACTCGCAGCTCTTCTGAACTCTGGGTTACTTGGAGTTCTTTCGGTTCAAGTTTGTGAATAAGTTCTCATAATTTTTCAGAATGTTTTTTGACAAGACATCAGTGCTATACTATCTCGCATTTCCTAATGACCGGGCGTACATAAAATGTCTGGTCTATGGAATATACATCTTCGAGTTCATACAATCAGTTCTCATCATCGAAAATGCCTTCCGGATATTTGTTATTAGCTTTGGAGATGTTGAAGCAATTGATCAAGTGGAGACGGCATGGTTGAGTGTTCCAATCCTCACTGCAATAGGTGAGCTCTCTTGCATAAGGCATGGGTGGCCGACCGATGTTCTAACTTCCCGCAAAGAAACAACAATCGTACAGGGATTCTATGTTCATCGGATCAGTGCTTTGGCACGATCGAAGAAAGTCGTGGGAGCGATTATTTTAGTAAGTGGTCAAACAGTTCTACTGTATCACACCCAAGATCTCAAGAATACTCCAAACATTTTTGCACCGTACACAGCTCTCCTTCATTCAACTTGGGGGTGGGATAGCGGTTGGGGTCCAAGCGCAGCAAATGAAATATTACACCCTGGCACCCGGAATGGAGATCCCCTTTTATACGACCGTTGGTGTACGAACCACCTCGCAGGTTCACTCCCCTGTCCTAATGACATCACTTTGCAGATATGGAATGTTGGGGGGGTTCTTTTAGCCTCGTGACCGTCCCTTCCTAAAGAGGAAAACAAGAACCCGAAGGGTTTCCTCGATAGAGGGCCTGGTGAAACTCGTTCCGATCTAGTAGGCAATCCCTTATCACTCCGGCGATCAGACGGCATCATGCGTGGTTTCCTATTGTAGGCAACCACATCAATTCTAACTGTTTCCTTCTCCTCCCTCGCACTTGGTGGTCCATAAGTCGTCTGTTCATGATGTATAGCACATGCATATACTCATATATTTACGGGAAAACGTATTCTACACTAAATGCAGCGTTGAAATGCACGCGCAACTCTTCATCGTCACCGTTGAATAGCTTGCTTTGCTGCCAGGGATAACAAAGGCTGGTTGGGTGTTGTAGCCAGTATTTTCCTCAGGCTGGGTATGCTGGAATCCAAAAAATGATGCAGGTTGGGCATTTTATTCAATGAGACGGTGTATTGAAGCAGAGTACAGAAGATAGCAAAGAGCGAAAGGTATGAATGACTTAAACAGAGCGCATTCCAAAAATACAATCAGAATTGATGTCGTTGCCTACAATAGGAAACGACGCATGATGCCGTCTGATCGCCGGAGTGATAAGGGATTGCCTACTAGATCGGAACGAGTTCTACCGGTCCCTCTATCGAGGAAACCCTTTAGGGTTCTTGTTTCCTCTTTAGGAAGGGACCGGTCACCGGTCTAGGGTTCTTTGCGATATCATTATTGCCGTGTGCATGACCTATTATGTGTGTTTCCTGATTTCTCCCTATTTTCTTTGGAGGGTAATTAGATTTCGTCCCTATTTGACAGCTTTCGCAAGGTGATACCACCTTCAAAGCTACGAAAGCAATTCTAAAAAAATTTATCCGCCTCTCGATAGAGACGGGGTCTTTGACAGGTACATAAATTATATTTCAACCCTCGATTTATGCAGCTGAATATGCTAATCCCAGCCGTCATTGGGATCGTGAGCTTTTCACTAGCGATTTTGCCAACCAACTATTACCAAACCCCCATGGCTATTATTGGAAAGCTTTATGCCAATTCGATGCTCGTCCTAATCAACAGTCGGATGTTGCTTGGCTGTGAGGTGGTGCCATTGATGATCATATCGTCTATGAGATTTGATACAGCACCTACCACTGCCAACGATAGTGCACACATAACGGATATCTCGCAGTCCGGGCAGGATATTCGGGAAGTTCAGTGCCTGGGGGTAGTATAAATTTTATGCAGAATGACTTTCATAGCAATCCAGGTATCACCTAGTCACTTGTATGTTAGAAACAAATGAATTAGTCCTCTGAGATCTCGAATTTATGCCACTGAAGTTCGCAATATGAGAGTCATCGCACCTTGGCCTTTGCACGTTACATTAGGATACCCCCGATAACTCCAATCCTGAGACTTTTTGAGATTATTTCTATCGACTCAATATTAAATGTACATGTGATGCAAATCCGACCTTGATGTTATTTCCAGCTTTTGGTATGTACCGTTCGGAGCCAGCTCTTTTGGACTACCCACCTAGCGTTGTAGCTGTACTACTTGCTTCACTTTTTGTCCCTTTTTTACCTGTACAAGCGGGGAAAAAGTTACTTAATTTCTGAACTACCGATGGAAGGCCGCTATATGATGCGAGGCAGGGACGGGGTCGCAATGCTGTATTGACACATACACATTGAGAATCCGACTTTAAGTGCCCACTGGCAATAACGGTGACATTCCTGCTTTGTACGCCTCGGAAATCCGAACTCCAAGTCACTCTTAACCACGAACTCACTGACATTACGGTTATTGTGGCCAGCATCTTGCATGGTTTGAATGGTAGTGATCGACACGGGTACGGAAACCCGCGTGGGTAACGGCCACGGGTAAGCCGGGGTACGTGTACGGGTACAAAGATCTGTACCCTACCAAACCCTGGGTACCTTTGGCAGTGCGGCATTGGAGTTAAAATGTATTTTTTTTGTTAACAATTCCACAACGTCGACTTTCCTAGAATCCTCTGTGCGGCGGCGGCCGCGTTGCAGACACATCCTCGTGACGACCTGTGGCCATATGTTGTAACTCGGATATTCGGACTGTCCGCTGGACACTCGGACATTCGGATTTCCTGTAACCCCCCAAATTACCTTGGGCGCTCAAATTTGCTTATGTAAATAAATGTCGAAGCCCTTCAAGATCAAGTAGACATGACGTGGTTGAGCATTCCAGAATCCAACCGCGATAAGTGAACGCCCGCTGCCATAGGGCGCAGGCGGCTGACGTTTTAGTATCCGATCAAAATGCATTCATTATCCAACTCGGACTTGATTGCAATCAGTTCAAAGTTCAAAGGTTAAAACCTACCTGCACGATCACTGGATTTGCACCTGCTCTTCGACTCCCTCCATGGACCGAAACGTCCCCGTCTCGGAGATACCTCAAGAAATTAGCAATGTGTATGTCCCATAAACACTTGAATTGTCGAATCCTACTTATGTATAACCATCAGCGCGGGGCCAGGGGTGCGTATTGAATTTTGAATTTTGAAAGCACTGCTCGAATGATATTTGCTCGAATCAGTTAATTGGGGTCCTTCTAAACTCTGGATTGCTTGGTGTTCTTTCAGTCCAAGTTTGTGAATAACCTCTCATGATTTGTTCGAAAATTTGTTGACGTGAAAAAACAGTCCTCTACTACCTTGCATTTCCCAATGACCGGTTGTACATAAAATGTCTGGTATATGGGATATACATCCTCGATGTTGTCCAATCAGCTTTCGTCACCGAAATGGCGTTTCGGACATTTGTTATTAGTTTTGGAGATGTTCAAATCTTTAGTCAAGTAGACACAGCATGGGTGAGCGTCCCAATCCTCAATGCAATAGGTGAGCTGTCTCGCACAGAACATGAGTGGCTGACATCTAATATCCCACCAAGGTACATTCTTTGTCCAAGGATTCTATGCGCATCGGATCAAAGTTTTGGCACGATCGAAGAAAGTGGCGGGAGTAATTATTGCTGTAAGTCGTCGAAAGAGGTTTACTACATTTAAGATCTGAACACTGCAAAAAAATTTCACGGTACACAGCTCTCCTGCATTCAACTTGGCGGTGGGATAGCAGTTGGGGTTCATACGAAGCCGAAGAAACATTTCACCTTGTTCGGGGGCGCCAAAGTGATGGCCATCCAATGGAGTGCCATGGGGGTATGGACAACCACGCAGGTTTGTTCCCAATTATCTAATTTCATCACTTGCAGATATGGGCCGTTGGGGGTGCCCTTTGCGATGTCATTATTGCCGTGTGCATGACCTATTATGTGGGTTTCCGAAAATTTCCCTCTGCAGAGCAATCAAATCTCATATCTTGTTCACGATGGCAGCTTTCGCGATATGATTCTACCATCAAAAAAACCAACAAATTTTTAAAGAGAGTCATTCGCTTGACCATAGAGACGGGGTCTTTGACAGGTCTATGAATTGTATTTAAATCTCACGATATTTGGCTAACTATGCTCATCTCAGCCGTCATTGGAATTATATCTTTTTCACTAGCAATCTCTCCGGGTGATTATAATTTAATCTATTACCAAGTTCCTGTGTGTATCATTGGAAAGGTTTACGCCAACTCGATGCTCGTCCTCATCAACAGTCGGATGGTGCTTGGCTCCGAGCAAACACAAACACCGTCAACGGTCATTTCGGTACTGAGATTTCGTACGGCACCCGCAAATCCCGAAGACAGTGCTATAGAGGTAGATGATGCAGATCTAGCAGTAGATACCAGAGCGCAGGTGGGACCTTTGGGAAGCTCAAAACTCGAGGCAGTTTAAATTATTTGCAGAATAATTATCACAATGGGAGTGAGTGAGAGATATTCTAATGTTTGCCGTGCAACTTCCGAGGCGAATGGCATTTGCGAGCTCTTCTAAAGCAATTATGATGCCTGACGCAATTTCGTTATTTCAATCCCCACCGGACATGGACATCGCAGATTACGTATCCTACGCTCTTCCCTGACACGTAACGCGTAATGCATCCTTGTTTTCCGACCTTTACGCAATGCGTGATATCAACCCACGCAACCGCTAGCTCTGCGGACGATTCATGTCCTTGTAGGACACCTAAGAGTTGTCAGAGGTCATTCCGATCGCCGGTCTTTTGAAACACCGAGACACTTGGAGGGAGTTTTGTCCTTAAGTACGTTAATCATTAGTTGAATTCAATTTAAGCGCTCAGTGCGCGTGTACACATGATGCTGCCTGATTGTCACCGGTTTCGAAGGAGGTTTTTCCTCTGATCCTTGGTAAAAAATACTCTCGGCGCGGGTTGGCGGTTTATCCGGCGGGTTCTTACCTGAGAAGCCCATTTATTTGATTCTTAACAGTGGAATGAGTCATCAGGGACCAACGTTCGCTGTTGAGCGAAAATATAAACTCCGATAGAAATCCACAAGGTGTCTTATGTAACATGGTCAATGAAATTCCACGGTCCCCACCTCCAACACTCCTTCGCCTTCGGCTCCAGTTCCTGGTGTGAGATGCCTTATCGACATAGGCCAGGTTTATTGAGAGACTTGCGGCTCAACCTCGTAACGCTGTATGGTTATGATACGCTCTTGCGCCATAAAGGGTATGACGTCTACATTTACATGGCAACCCCATTAAACTAGGATACAGTTCGTAGCGAGCGAAGGCGGATATGCAAGCTTTACGTTTGCTGTTGTTTCTCTAGCCACTCACCAGCTCTTCCAAACGTATGCGGCAGGTTCCCTCATATACTTCTCTCTTTTGTTTTGTTCACTCATGATACGCATAGCAACTGTGACGATTGGGCTATCAACGACGCGTCTCCTTATCTCGATCTAACCGTCGTCTACGGGCATAACCAAGACACCCAAGACACTGTCCCGTGACAGGTCCAAAGGACGTCCTCTACCCGGACGCCTTTGCCGAAGAACGCCCTCTTTTCCTTATTCTCGAGGAACGACAACTTCATTGAAGAGACCCTTCTCAAGATCAAGATCTCCCTCCCGTTGACCCCCAGTTGGCGGCGAAACAGGACAAGGAAATCTTTCAGACGGCAAGATTAGTCACTTGTGGTCATTGGACGAGTGTCATTAGTACGTTCGTCTGTTGATTGAGCCCCTCCCATAATAGTGGGAGGGTGTTCTTTTGTTAATCGTGATTGAATGTTTTCTTGTTAATCGTAATTGAATGTTTTCTAGTAAAAAACACAGATAACCCTGGACGATTTCGGTCTTGCCATGGAAGTAAGTCGATGATTACATATAAGGTTTTTTTCGACTGTCTTGACTCACGATTGTGAAGTACGATGGTGTGCCGGGAACATATCTCAATGATGTCATCAACTCTACTGCTGTTCATTTGGCTGCTGAGCGGCTGGTACGTTCGTTCTCTTGAACAATCAAGCGTCACTCCTCGGTTCACACTGCCCTGAAAGGCTGAACCTCGGACAGACTCAACGTCGAGAGTTTTGATGACCCCGAGCATGAGTTTGCCTCGCGCTACGCGGCCAAGCAAACTGCGAATGTCATCATATCTCTGGTCGCGAAATCTTTTGACATCTAAGAATATCGTCACTCGGGTGATCACCAGGCTTCCAGGTGTTCTCAGAAGCCCTGCCAGGAATCCCCGAGAAAGCGTTTGGAGACGGGCCGGGCCTCCCAAAGATATCGTGGCATTGGTCATTGGTCTTTGCGTTGCTTCTGCGGTTAAGCCTAGTATGTTTATCCCTTTCTGTACCAATTTCGAGCATTGCCGCTCAACCCAGATTGTACAGCGGCGGTACATGTGATCGACTATTATCTTGGTGATGGGCGCGATAATGAACGAGCGGAGATCTCGCAGCTCGTTAAGACGACGGACCCTGCCACCGTTGGATTTTTGCATGGGTATGCTCGTGAGGGAATGTGTAAGTTTTCCTTTGTATGTGAAATCTATTTCGGAAATTGATCAATGTATTCTTCAAGGTCTCAACTGTCAGATGATTCCTACACGTCTGTTGCTAATGTCGAAGGCTATCGTCTCACGCTCTTCGTAGTTAGCTGGCTTGTGGCTTTCTGCTGCCGTCGATGTAAATATCGTGCAGGGCGATAGTCAGTCAAGTGTTTCGATCGAGTCAGGTGATCGTATCTGGGCGAACTTCACCAGCGCACACATGAACGTAAGATTAACTCGTGTTACATGCCGTGGCTCTACTTATCTGACATCTACTTATTCCAAGCTCGCTGAATTCCCGAACCCGGCTGCCATTGACCCAAAGAGCTATACACCCTTCAAAGATATGGATTCCACGCTTGCCCAGGATACGAGATGTCGCTCGTGACGATCGTCGAGGTATTCCGAGTGATTTTCAGCCTAAAGAACATTCGCCATGCTCCGGGTGATGCTAACAGGTTTCAAAAACTATCAAGAACGAAACCCCTACCTGCCAGTATGTCCAACCGAACGGCGAGCTGAGCATGTAGCCTTGAGCTATCACACATTCACAAATTCAACGAAGCTCTTGAATGGGCCACCACCAGGCTGCATGTTATGTACAGCTGGAGTTGCCGATTATTGTCCAGACAACGAATGGAGCGATCACGGCTGGTTTCGGAGTTTTGGGAAGCGCTTACGGCGCTTTGATCGTATAGCCTTAGATAACGATCAATCTGTTCTTATCCCGCAACTCCAGCCACCAGGTCAATTATTCCGGGAGGGCCGATCCAAAAATAGCCTGGTCAAATTTCTTTATGTCAATAAACATTGAAACCTTGATCAAGTAGAAATTGCATAGGTTGAGCATTCCCAACCTCACCGCGATAGGTGAGCGCCATGAGTTCTATTGCCGTAAGACACAGGCGGCGCCTGTTCTATTATCCCATCTTGATGAACTTGAAGATACATTCATCATCTAGGGATTCTATGCAGATCAAGAATTCATTGTCATGGGAGCAATTATTATTGTAAGCCAATGAAAAAATTCTATTTCATTTAAGGTTTGAAGACTGTAAAAAATAATGCACCACACACGGTTCCCCACCATTCAACTTGGTGGAAGGATGGCGTTTGGGATCCAAAGGAAGTACTAGAAGCGCTACTCAGTACTCAACACCGGAAATGCAGGTCGCCAATATCATTGCCATACGCGCAACTATCTCAGAGCTTTCACAGAAACATAAACAGGGGGTTGACGATGGGCATGGAAACCAACAATTGGATCAAAGTTCAAATCTTAAAACCCACCTGCACGATCATCGGATATGCACCTGCTCTTGGACTCCCTCTATGGACCCAAAGGTCCTTGCCCTCGAAAGACTTCAAGAAATTAATTATAGCAACATGTATGTCCCATAAACACGATTGTCAAATCTTACTTATGTATAACCATCAGCACGGGACCAAGAGTGTGTACTGAAACTTGAATTCAGAGAGCACTGTTCGAATGATACTTGTTTGAATTAGTTAATTGCGGTCCTTCTGAGCTCTGGATTGCTTGGTGTTCTTTCAGTTCAAGTTTGTGAATAACCTCTCCTCATGATTTGTTTGAGAATCTATTGACGTGAAAAAGTAGTTCTCTACTACCTTGCATTTCCAAAGGACCGGTTGTATATGAAATGCCTGGTATATGGAATATATGTCCTCGAAGTTGTACAATCAGCTCTCATAACCCAAATCGGGTTTCGGAATATCGTTACTAGCCTTGGCCGTGATGTTCAAGCCTTTAATCGACTAGAGGCGTTGTGGTTGATCCCGACCCTCAGTGCAATAGGTGAGCTGTCTCGCACAGAATATGAGCGGCTAACGTCTAATATCCCACCAAGTAACATTCTTTGTCCAGGGATTCTATGCGCATCGGATCAAAACTTTGGCAGAATCGAAGAAAATCGTAATGGTCATTATTGCTGTAAGTTTTTGAAAGAAGTCTACTGCATTTAAGAGCTGAACGGTGTAAAAACGGTGCACGGTACACAGCTCTCTTTCGTTCAACTTGGGGGTGGGATAGCATTTGGGGTTTATGTGAAGTGGAGGACATATCATCACATCCTGCTCGTGAGCGCCACTGAATTGACGGTCTTCCGGCCGACTACCATTGCCGTATGGACAACCACGCAAGTTTGCCAATCATCTAATGATATCACTTGCAGATGTGGACTATTGGGAGCGTCCTTTGCGATATCATTATTGCCGTGTGCATGAGTTATTACGTGCGTTTCCGATATTTCTCTTGCCCCTGAAGAGCGATCAAATCTCTTTTTTTGTTCACAATGGTAGCTTTCGCGATATGATTCTACAATCAAACGGACCGAAGTAATTTTAAAGAAGATTGTTCTCTTGACGATGGAGACGGGGTCTTTGACGGGTATATAATTCTAATCGAGTCCTCGTGTTATGTGGCTGAATATGTTCATCTCAGCCGTTATTGGAATCGTATTTTTTTCACTGGCAGTCTTTCCGAGTTCAATGTATTACGAAGTCCCCGTGTGTACCATTGGAAAGTTTTACGCCACCTCGATGCTCGTCCTGATCAACAGCCGGATGGTACTTGGTTCTAAGGAAACACAAACACCCTCGACGGCCATCTCGGTGCTGAGATTTGGTGCAGCACCAGAAAATTCTGAAGACGGTGCTATAGACGCAGATAGTGGAGATGTCGCAGTAGATACCAGAGCGGGGGCCGGACCCTAGAAACGCAGAGCCTAAGGCAGTTTAAATTATCTACAGAATAAAATTTTCGTAACAATAGAAACAGGAATGAGTCAGACATATTCTGATGTTTGCCGTGCAACTTCCGAGACGAATATCGTGCCCTTGTTTCCTGACGGTTACACAACGCGTGATATCATGATCAACCAATGCAACCGCTAACAGTGCTGACAATCCCTGTCCTTATCGTCAGAGGTCATTCAGTTCACTAGTCTTTGGCATACCGAAGTACTTGGAGGGGGCTTTGTCCTCAAGTACTTACGTTGCATAACCACCAATTTAACCGCTCAGCGCTCATATAAGTTACACGTGATGCTGCCTGATCAGGCTTTCGAAAGAGGTTTTTCCTCTGCCCCTTGGTAAAAAGTACTCTCAGCGCGAGTTGGTGGTTTATCCGGGGAGTTCTTACCGATGACGCTGATTTATTTAATTCTTAACAGTGGAATGAGTCATTTTGGAGAGGCGAAAATATAAACTCCGATAGAAATCGGTTGATCGTTGAACGTTGAACGTTGATCGATCCATCATGATGGTCCACGGCTCCCTTCCCACCTCCAACGCTCCTTCGCCTACGGCTCCGATGTGTGATGCCTGATCGAAATAGGTCAGGTTTTTTGAGAGACTTGCGGCTCCACCTCGCAACGCTGCATGCTGTTTGATACGCTCTTGCTCCGCAAAGGGGTGGGTATAACGCCTACTTCTATATGGCACCCCATTAAACGAAAGTCTGGACACAGTTCGTACTGAGCGAAGGCGGACATGCAAGCTTTACGTTTGCTGTTGTTTCTCTTACATTCACTCACCAACTCTTCCGAAAGTATGTGGCAGGTCCCCTTATATGTTACTCTCTTTTGTTTTGTTCACTCATGATACACACGACAACTGGACCATTAACGACACGCCTTCCTATCTCGATCAGGCGTCGTCTACGGGCATAACCAAGCCACCCAAGGCACTGTCCGTGACAGGCCCAAAGGACGTGGTCTCCTCTACCCGGACGCCTTTGCCAAAGAACGCCTCCTAGTCCCTTCTTGTCTTATTCTCGAGGAACCACGACTTCATTGCAGAGACCCTTCTCAAGATCAAGATCCCCCCCCGTTGATCTCCAGTTGGCGGCGAAACAGGACGAAGAAATCTTCTAGACGGCGCGATTAGTCAATTGTGGACGTTAGATGAGTGTCATCAGTACGTTCATCTCTTCATTAAGCCCCTCCCGTAATAATGGGGGTTTCCTTCAAGTTCTTCCTTTGTTAATCGTAATTGAATGTTTTCTAGTGGGAGATTACGTCGTAGACTGCCAGAGAGCAACGCATTTGGACTGGATGCATTCAGCCCCGTCAAGCTTAAGGATGGATCGGTTGTTACCAGGGGCGAAGGTAATCACTGTAGCGTCGAATTCAACGTATTATATCGTGTATGTGCCATCCCGCCTTTTCTATGACTCCATTCTGATCTCCCCGTATCACCAGTGGCATACCACGACGTCCGCTGTCGATGAGGAATGGACAGGGGACATTCCACTTTGGTAATAAAAAACACAGATAACCCTCGACGATTTCGGTCCTGCCATGGAAGTAAGTGTAGAGTTTTTTTTCGACTGTCTTGACTCACGATCGTGAAGTATGATGGTGTCCCGGGAACATGTCTCAACATCGTCAACGATGGCATCAACTCTACTGCTGTGCTGAGCGGCTGGTGTGTTCGTTCGCTTGAACAATCAAGCGTTACTCCTCGGCTTACAGTCCCCTGAAGTGCGGAATCTCAACCAAGAACAATGAAAATCCCAAAGGGCTGTACACTGAGCAGGAGCTTTGGGCCACTCTTCATACGTACGTGCCGTGGGGCTGTATCACTTGGTCATACGGTTCTCACTCCGTTGATATACATCTCGGACAGACTTAACGTCGAGAGCTTTAATGACCCCGAGCACGAGTTTGCCTTGCGCTACGCCGCGCCTACGCGGCTAAGCAACTGCGAATGTTATCATACCTCTGGTCGCCAAATCGGTTGTCGAAGTAACACCCCATGTCGCCACTGTATGTTTCCATCTCACCTGATCAATAACTCGTTTTTTGCGATCTTTTGATATCTCAGAAGATCATTACTCGGGTGATCAGCCAGGCTTCCAGATGAATCTGGCCACCTTCTCAGACGCCTTGCCACGAATTCCTGAGCAAGCTTTCTGAGAGGGGCCGGCCTTTCAAAGATATTGTGACGTTGGTCATTGGTCTTTGCGTTCCATCTGCGGCTAATCACGCCCACAGTATGTTTATCCCATTCTGTACCAATTTCGAGCAGTGACGCTTAACCCAGATTGTACAGCGGCGACATGTGATCGACTTCTATCTTGATGATGCGCACGAGATGGAACGAGCGCAGATCTTGCAGCTCGTCAAGAACGCGGACCCTGCTAGCGTTGGATTTTTGCATGGGGTATGTTCGTGATCATGAGGGAATGTGTAAGTTTTCCTTTGGACGTGAAATTTATTTCGGAAATTGATCAACGCCTTCAAAGTCTCAACCGTCAAGTAGTTCTTATGCGTCTGCTGCTAATGTCGAAGACTATCGTTTCATGCTCTTCGTAGTTCTCTGGCTTGTGGCGTTCTGCTGCTGTCGATGCAAATATCGTGCACGGAAATGGTCAGCCAAATTTTTCGATCGAGTCAGGTGTATCTAGAAGCTTCATCAATGCGCACTTGAACGTAAGTCTAATTCGTGTTACATGCCGTGGCTCTACTCATCTGACATCTACCTATTCCCAGCCCGCTGAGTTCCAGAACCCGGCTGCCCTTGGCCCGTACTCGACCCAAGAAGCTATGCACCCTTCAAGAATATGGATTCCACGCTTGCCCAGGATACGCGTTGTTACTCGTGACGATTGTCGGGATAGTCCGAGTGATTTTCAGCTTGAAGAACGGGAGGTTTCAAAAGGACTATCAAGAACGAAACCCCGACCTACCAGTATGTCCAGCCGAACGGCGAGCTGGCGGTACTGCATGTGGCCTGGTCCGATGCACATTGTGGTATTTTTTCTCTAATGAGCTAGAATGTACCTTTGTGATGACAGCCCAATTTTAACAGTATCGTCCTTGATCTGCCTAGCGGCTTGGAACGTCGGGGGTTATCTTTTTGACTTGATGAATTGGTGCGAGGTCTTGTTATATTCCTAGGTCACCATCCTTCGTCGAGGGAGGAATCGCACACGTCGCTGGGTTTGAATTTGACCACGACTGACACCACTTCAAAGTAATAAAGATTGTCCACAACATGGGTATTCCATGTAAAGACATTAAATATTTGCTTTGGGCATGCACATGTACACGAGTTAGGAATGACATGCACTGCCGCCGAACCCCAACACCCCCATCCCCCATATCACATCGCTCTCCCAACTCATATCTCACACCGCCAACAAGGAAGAAAATGCCTTGGGCCTCAATAAGCTCCCAAACTGCTCCAGCAGCGTAAAGTATGGATCCTCCTCATCGCCACCGCCAGCAACCTCGTCCCGCATGTACCCCGCCCACTCCTCCGCATCGCCTACCAATCTGCGCTCCATATCCCGCACCCCGATGAGCTCGACGCCGCTATGCGCGGGTAGTACTAGTAACACATGTGGCGCGATCCAGTCGGGGGTCTGCCAGTAGATGCTGTTGTTAGACGACGAGGCGAGACCCTCCCATCGGTCTGGCGCCTCGGTAAGCCATGCTCCTTCAATGTCACCCATGGAATGCCCGAGTTCAAGCTAGAAGAGTTTGTACTCGCCCAACTCGAAGAATTTACGGAACCCGCCTCCTGCATACGCGAAGTCCACTGACATTACAGAGAGGTGGGAGAGGCGTATCCCATGTTGAGAGTATAAAGAACGTCGCATTGTTGAGGGTGGCCTTTAGTAGGGAGCACAATGTGGGAAGAACGAGTGTGATTTCCATGCCCTCGATACTGACAGTTTGCGGCGAAAGCGACACCTGGTTCATCACACCTGTCACTTCAAGGTGCGTCAAAATCCAAGCATGAAGTGTTGTGCCCTCAAGCGCTGGAGGGATCGACCCAGCCCCATCTTCATAGGCATCAAGTCTCTGCTTCGATCACCTCCTCTATCCGTTCCCGCTTCCACCTCTCCTCTTGCTCTTGCATCAACGCACTGGGCGACGAGGCACCACATTCACCATCGCCCCCACCTCCCACCACAAACCGCCCCAGAACTCAGTCCAATCTCTAGAAACTCCATATCGGCACCAGCACTTGCCAGACGCAGCCCGGCGACTTTTTCGTACAGGTTGACACCTTGGGCAAATTTCACGCCGCCTTCATAGTGGTAATTTGTCCAGCTGAGTTTCTTGAGAAGGCGCATGAGGAGCGCATAGAGGAGCACATCAGGAGGTGAAGAGGGATTGTCATGCAGGACTTGCTTGAGCCAGATAGAGAGAGTGAGGTGTAATGAATTGTGGGATGGTCTGCACGACCTGATGGTCAACGTCGTCAGTTGATAGTGTTGCGGAAAATAGGCCGGCGAAATTTGCACCTGCAAATTAGCCCTGCAAATGAGCCGCTAATTTTTTGTCCGGGTGGGATCTCAAAAACGGAGGTGCAAATTAGGGCAAATTAGCTCGGTGTGGGACTAAGTGACTTAGTTGAAATAATACTTACGTAAACTTTTATGTAACTGACAATCAATGATTGAAATCCAACGCTACGTTTTTCCTTGGTTTTTCCTGGACATCCTTTATCCTCGCTCCTACTTAGGTACGTTTTTGATTCTCTTTGTTGAACCAAAATATCTGACAAAAAAGAGAGCTTAGGCCTGAGGCCTGCGCGTGAGGGTTGACCATTTCACCGTGATGCATGTCTGCGGCCCTTACATTGCATCCAATCCTCTCCAATGCTGATTCTCGTGAAATATCCCTGTCATTGCCGGTTTTCAACCCTCCGAGAATACAGGCCTCCAGATGGCCTTATCCTCCTCTTGGGCCACAGCCCAATTGTCAGCACTCATATCGACCCCTTCTCCGCCTAGCGTCTCCTATTCCTGACGCAAAGACGACGCTGGCCCGGGCACATCCAGTTCGTCTAGGCCCAACATGTTAATCCATTAAGTTGAGGGCGGAGATGTTCTTGATACTCCAGTGACCCGAAGAAGAAATGGACTGAAGCAGCCGGGAAACTGCCATCGAAAGGGGATTGTGCTTCAATGGCAAAGGGGTTGAGACTAAGAACAGGTATGTTCCCTTTTTCCTTCGGTATTTTATGATAGTATCCACAAGTCCGCTTCGCTAAACTACAATTTTTTTTTACGACACAGCAGCATATCGAACCTCAAGGAGAACTTCAATATAAAGCTCCGCGTACACCTCGAAGAATAACTAGCACTCGCACCGGACCAAATCGATGTCGCCCTCAAACAGGTCATCGACCTTAAAATCGAGGTCCAGCAACATGGGGTGGAGTTCAAAAAACGAAAGAAACTCAGTCGCTCGAACACGAACCGGAGCGGTTGCAGTGCAGTTCAACAATAATCGAGAAAGAGAGTTGTTGGAGAAAAGGGAGAGAGACTGGCGAGAGCTGCAGAGGAGGCACAACTCTAAGTTTACCATCGACGCTGCTGCCCTCCGCGAAGATGAAGCGTGCAATTCGGAATTGGAGGACGAGCTGGAGAACGCACTGGGCCTACTGGAAAAGAACATGAACGAATACGAACGGTTGCTTGAAATTGTAGAGTCACATGGCGGTCAATCTGCAGATGAGAACACGGGTCCCGAAGGACGCATTGAACCGGGAGTCTCGAAAAGTTGGAAAGATAGCCAAGCTGCCTGGTTCGAACATGATGTCCGTGAAGTTACCTTTATTTCCGTAATTGAGCTCATGCCTTTCTTTCCAGGTTTCGGCCGGACGAGAAGAAAAATCCAAAGACTTCAATTCAATATTTCGGAGCTTACATACCAAGTTCAAGTCGGCTTTGGCTCACCTCGAGGAAGAACGGGATCGACGGGATGTTGAGCTTCAGTCGCTCCAGGAGGACGGGACCGACCATCTCACTGGAGGTCCTTTTCGCCGCTCTTAAATAAAATAAAGAAGCCAGTCTCTCTTCGTCGTTTTTATTTGTATTTCATTTTAAATCTAACCCAGATTTACAAGAAATCGCCAAGGGCACGGCCAACACCTCGGAGATCCCGTCTCCGAGGTTGATTATCGTGTCCGACCTTGATGCTCCAGACAAGGAACATGTCGTTTCTATGCGACGCGAGGAACACGGTGACGCTATTGAGGCTAAAGAACCCGCCCTTCAAAGCGCCATCAACGGCATCGCTCGGACTGTCTCTCCTCTCCGAAAGCGAGGGAGATTGCAGAGGATGCAAAGTACCCTTCAAATTTCTCAAAAGAGAGCAAGCGCCTCGGCGAGACCCATGCAACTGCGAGATTCTCGCTGCAACTCGAGTCAGGTAGACTGAGCTGGCGTGTGCCCGTAAGTAACTCAACGATCGGGAGGTCAAGAACCAGGATCACGATTACGTGGTTGACATATTACAAGGCGACCTCCTGAACGCCGAAAGTCAATATCACGATCAGCTCAGGGAGAGTAATGCATTGCTTTTGACGATTTACTAGTACTTTGATAGGATCCTTGGCTGTAAGTACTTCTGCGTTGCTCCATTACATATTCTAATTTCGCCGTTCTCTTCGCAGAAAACAGGACACTTACGTCGAAACCAAACCTTTCACAAATTTACCCCGTCACATGATAATATACCCAATTGAAAGCGGTGAGCCAAATCCAAATGGACTTCGCCCCACTGCAAGAAGTTGAAGCCATGTTTACTGACAAGCTGGCTGACATGCGGAAGCAACTCAACCAACATTCGACAGCCGGTAGGAACAGATCGATAAATTCGACAGCAGCCTCAAGAACTATGCGGCCAGACGGTCACCGGTCTACTCGGAAACGCAAATTCTTTGAAGGACGCCTGTTCTAATTATCATTGTTTGAATTAGTTACTTGTAGCCCTTCTGAACGTTGGATTGCTTAGAGCTCTTTCGGTTCAAGTTCGTGAGCAACCTTTCCATATAATTTATTAAAAAGTTTCTTGACATGAGAACACAGTCCTGTACTTCCTTGCGTTTCGCAATGACCGGGTATACACGAAATGTCTGGTATATGGAGTGTACTTTCTCGAATCTGCACAATCAGTTCTCATCACCAGGGCTGAGTGGCGGGTGTTTGTTACTGGTTTTGGAATTTCTCTGGATTCATTGGCGAGCTTTTCAACCGCTCCAGGAACACAAGGCCTCCGGATAGCCTCACTTTCCTCTCGGACGACAGCCCAATTGTCGGCACCCATATCAACCTCTTCTCACCTAGCATCATGGTTTCTTATTCCTGAAGCTCAGACGACGCTGCCTTATCCCTGTAGCCCGGTTAAGCCATTAAGATGAGGACGGAGAGGATGGGATCGATATTGGTGGCCTCGACGCTCCTGATGTCCGGAAGAAGCCATGGACTAACGCACCCGATCGTGTTCGAAACGGAAAACGAAAGCAGGTGGAGGTTAATCGCAACAGAGTGACCCTAACACTACGAGACCAAGAAAAGGTATGTGTGGCATCCCTTTTTCCTTCCTTTTCTTTTTTCTTTCTTTCTTTCCTACTAGAGGTTGTCATCGTATTCACAAGTTCGCTTTTTTCACGACCAACAGAACATCGAACCTCAGTATAAAGCTCGGCGTACACTTCCTCGAAGAAGGACTAGTTCAACCGAAGGGCGTAGGGAAAGGGAAAGAGAAACGACGAGTAAAGGAGCTCGAAGCCGACAACCAGGCGCTTCTCGTAAAGTTGGAAAAGCAGAGCTGCTTTGTTCGACATGATGTTCGTGAAGTTATCTTCATTTCTGTGTAATGGAGCTCATGTTTTCTCTCTAGTTTGTTGGCGAACGAGAAGCAGAATCGAAAGACCGATAAATATCGGAGTTGGAAGGCTGAAGCGAACCCAAACGATCTGCATGCCAAGTTCGAGTCGGCTTTGGCTCATTTCGAGGAAGAGTTGGATCAAAAGGACGTAGAGATAGGGTCACTCCAGGCGGACGAGAATGACCGTCTCAAGGAAGAGCACGAGAAGAGGCGAGTGGTGGAAGTTGTGGAGAGGGATGGAGGCTCTTTTCGCCGCCCTTGAAGAGGTCAATATCTTCGTCTTTTTATTTATTTTCAATCTACATTACACCGATTGACAGAAAACTGCCGAGGAACATAACGGAAATGTACGAAACACGCAGCCAAGGGATGTGCATCGTTCTCCACAAGAGGTTTATCGTATGTGACGTGAACGGTGAGAAACGCATTATTGAAGCTAAAGAATCGGCCCTTCAAGTCGTTCTCAATGATCTCGCTCGGACACAATCTCTCCTCTCCGAACGTGAGGCAGATTTGCAGAGGATGTAGAATGAGTAACACCGAAAGTCGCTATCGCGATCAGCTCACGTCGAAGAACAGCGCTCGAATTTGGTCCTCGGATCCTGTAAGTATTTCTACGTTGCTCGTTTACATATTCTAATTTCGCCACTCTCTTCGCAGAAAAAGGGACTCAGCCTGTCGAAACCAAACCTCCACCATAATTTATCGCATGGCTGAAAGCGCTGAGCCGGATTCAAATGGATTTACAAATGCTCCAAGGAGGTTGAAGTCAAGGTTTATTTAAGCTGGCAGAAATTCGACAACCGGAAACAGATCGATAGATTCGAAAGCAGCCTCAAGACCTCCAAGGCCAAGGCTGCTTGGAAACGGAAAGTTGCTGGTTAAAAAGGAAGGCAATCTGGAGGTGATCAAGGTATGCGATTTTTTTTTGTTAGCTTCGTCAATGTGTTGACAAGACTCGCAGACCACCAATGTGGAGATGGCTGGACAGCTCTCGGGGATGATGCTACCTGGTGGTAACGACGCTATTGAGCTTCGCTTGAGCCTTGCTCGCTGGAGTCGAGCAGCTAGTGCTGAACGTCACCCAAACAACTCTTGGAACCAGCTTGTAGTAGCCAAAGAGAAGGTCATGGCCAACCAGAATAACGCTGTCGAAGAGTGAAGGGGGAGAGGCAGGGACGTAAGGAAGGGGTGGCGGTGTTGCAGAAAAATCTCAAGTATGTTTCTGTCACTTTTTTATATATACTCTGCTGAAAAATGGAATATATGATGCATGCTGTTTACAACTACAATTATGATTTGCGCAGAAACTCAACAACCGACTTAACGATTCGTCAAACAAATCATCTGGATCCAATTCACTTACACAGTAGCATTTTCATGATCCGCTTTTCATTCCTTTATCCGGGATTTCTTTCTTTTCTGTATGACTCGTCTCAGTTCGTAGTCCTTTTGGTACCCCAGCTTTCAACATCCCCTGTACTTACATATAATGTATATCTTCGCTTTAACCATGGGATCTTTGGAAAAGTCATGTCCGGGAAAGCCGGCCCGCGCCGGTGATGGTTGATTTCCTGCTTGTGCAGCTTGTCTCGTTAAATCTCTCAATTTCAAATCTCAGGCGAGTAATTACCTATTCGCTCCTCATATCGTTTAAACTCGTGTTATATTTAAGATATTCCCGGTCATGAACATTCACAACGAACCAACAGTTGATGTCCCCCATATTGCAAAGCTCAATCACGATCTCCTTTGGCAAATTTTCGCACTCAATGCAGATATCGACGCGGGACCGAAGGGCGTTGTAAACATCTCCGAGACTGACGACCTTTTCCGCTTCAGTCCGTTGACGACCGCCCGCCATACCTCACAAGTCTGCGTCTCCTGGAGGCGGCTGATCATTGGTTCCACATCATTTTGGGGTAATATGATCGACCTCGAATCCCTTCAGCAGAGATCGGATACCTGGAGAAATGAAGTCCTTCTCAGGACTGGGAATTCTGAATTGTCAATAAAAGGGAATATCATGTGGGACACGCAAGGCACGATGGAATTCCTCGTGTTGATTTTAAACAACCACTGGACGAGGATCAACCGGATCCATGTTGGAATCTACAACTCCAGTGAACGAGACTGGCCCGAGAATGCTTGGGGTGCCCTTGAACGCCCAGCGCCATGTTTGCGATCGTGCTCAATTCGTTTCGAATATGATCTACCACATGCTTGCTCATCCCCGGGGTTTTTATTGTTCGCCAACCACGCACCTCTGCTGACCCACTTCCAACAACATCGTACTCCCATGAATTTTAGAGCCCCATGGCTTGCCAACCTCACTTCTTTGACGCTGAATTCAGTAACAACATTAGCCATCCTCCTTACGGCCTGTGCGCGAATGCGTTCAATCCAGACCTTGCGCCTTATGTTCGGGAACACCACTCCGAGTATAGAAGGTCAACTCCACTCTGTGAATCTCCCCTCACTTACAACTCTTGATATCGCCTGCCCCCTCAATTTGTCATCGGCATTCCTTGATCACATAACCCCAGCTCCTGGCTGTAATCTCCATCTATTCGCAAATGCCGAAAAAGTAGCACGAACTGAGCTCATCTCGGCCCAGCGTATTATCGCGAAATTCGCCAATAACTATTTCTCCCACCGGGGTTCCACTTCCTTCTTTCTCCGTTTTACGTCCAAGATCATGACTGCGGGTGATATCTCTCCTGACGAAATTCGCGATGATCCACCCTACGAAGGCTTCACGATTTCCGTTTACGATCTCGACGGCCTTCTGACCCCCCTTCTCTCACTCTGCTTTGGAACTTTTGTACCAGCACATTTTTCCCGTGTTAAGACACTCAATCTACATTTCAATGACGTAGATCCTACCGCACGCCCTCTCGACCCCCTGTTCAATGACTTCCTGGCCATGATGACTGCCCTTGAAACGCTTGAGCTAACCACAAACAGTCTCGTTTTCATCAATTCACTTGCTGGAGTTAACGTTAACCAACCACACTTCCCGCGCCTCAAAACCCTTGGGTGGTTTCCCAAGTCGACACAGTCTCCCGACATAACATCATTAATCATGAATTTCTTAGCCACGCGGCGAAATATAGGGATGCCCATCGAGATACTTGACCTTACCAAGTGGTACAAGCTCTCTGCGGTTCCAATGGATATTAAGAAGTTGGAAGAGGTGCCTGGTTTGAGGGTAGTGTGGCGAGAAGGGCCCGAAGGGTATCTGAGAGAATATGTGTGTGGAAGTGGGCGGCCAGAGGAATTGACCTCCACCAAGGCTTAGCTACTAGTACTAGTCATCCTGCTAACTACGATTTCCACCATGCAAATGAAGCACAGGTTGATAGTGTTCCGAGTCGTAGAGTCTCCGACTCGCGTTCCACGGGCAAGGTAATCCACTGCTCTTCTCTTGCGACTGCCGTGGAAATACACTGACAGCCCATCGATTTTGGTGCATCGTAGAGGATTTCTTGGTAATTGATTAAAAACTCTGAAACTAATGCCATGCGACGTGCGTTGGTTTACCGTGGTCCGTGGGCAGCCTTTGATCACTACGTGAATTACACGTTACATATAATGGGTGACTTTCCATAAGGCTAACTTGAAAGTTCAACTCCAAATCGGTGACAGGTAGGGTCCTTTGCCGAAATGCCGGATGGATACAGGGACGAAAACTGTCGGGTGGCGCTTTTCAA
>Ga0307517_10001660_pt1 | contig 36760 bp, 46 predicted proteins | sample 23_EM_MG_FD_194515 | JGI IMG/M metagenome (GOLD analysis project Ga0307517, IMG submission 194515) | Populus trichocarpa ectomycorrhiza microbial communities from riparian zone in the Pacific Northwest, United States - 23_EM | ecosystem: Host-associated > Plants > Roots > Unclassified | place...
ATAGGACTGGAGCAATATGTTGACCTTTCCTTGAGAGGTCAATGTCCCGTCCTGAATCTCAGGTGAGCAGGGGGGAATCTAAGAACAGATGGCGCATTACCTGCACTTCGCAGGGGACCTTCTTTTTGAGGACTTCCAACTCCTTAATCTCGGATTCCCGTAGTTGGACCTGGTTGAACTGGATGCAAAGTAATGTAAGCAAACGCGCAGAGACCAACAGGCGAAATGATCCCACTTCGGTGCTGTAACAGAGCATGGTCAACACGTCGGCCTCTGACATCCTCGCCCTGAACCTCTGATTGAAAACCTCGATGGACGCAAGTCGAATATAATACTTCGCCGCAATCCTCCCCAAATCCGTTACTTGTAGCGCACCAGTTGACCTGTTCCAGTTGACCATCCGGGCCGCGACGAGCCTGCCGACCGCGTTCGTGACGAGTTGGTTCCGCTTGGCTCCGAGCCTCGGGTCCTCCGCAACGTCGTTCCAGAGCATTCCTAGACGGTATTATTTGAGATTTTGAGACAACCGAACAACGAGAGATGTTGCACCGTATGCCATCGGGTTCTTCCTGGCTCGCACGAATAAGTAGGTGTAGCCTAGCCATTGGACAGCGTCGTTAATATTCGAGACGGTTCCAAGGGAGATTTCCGCGTTCAGGGCATCATTCATTCCTCGCTCGAACCTGCGTGTGGTTGTTTGGCTCGTTTCGTGAGATCATCAAAAACATGACCACTGACTTTGACTCTATCGGGTTCTTCGTGGCAGTCAGCAAAAGGCATAATGAAGCACCCGAGAGCGCATACCTGAGATGTGACCTTATCCAGGTAATGGGTGAGACGATCTTCTGTCGTACAGATGTATCCTTCTCCGCTCGTCTCCAGACCAGGTCGACCGGCACGACCGAATACTTGCAACACATCTAAAATCGATAGATCCGCGAACTGACCCTTCGAGCTATCATAGACCTGCGTTCCCTTTATCACGACTAGCAAGAGAAAATTCAACAAGGCCGCTCCCAAAGTTAGTCATACTCTTCCTACCTGCATGAGCGGGAAGGTTGACACCCCAAGCTAAGGTGGCCGTACAGCAAAGAACCTAGAGAGTGCGTTATTAGACCGACCCAGGGAATACGGGGAGGATAAAGTACCTTGATCGCGCGAGCTTCAAACATCCGTTCCATCATGTTACGATCACTCCTCAACATTCCCGCATGGTGGATCCCAAATCCAACATCGAACAACTGCCGCATCTCTTGGTTCCTCGACTCCGCAATTTCCCGTCTAAAAAGCCCATAGACCGGATGGTCCTCACAACTGAACTCGTTCAAACAAGCATCAATCGTGGCGGATTCCTTGAGGGCTTAGGCAGCCTTGACGGTCTCCTTCCTCGCATGTACGAACACCATCACTTGATGACCCAGTTTGACCAGCTCAGAAACCTTCTCGAAGGTCACTCGATCAAGGTTCCTGCGGGACTGTACGGTCCCTGGTTTTCCTTTCACGTCAATGAAATGTTGCTCCAGTGGGACCGATCGGAATGAAGAGTCGAAAAAGAAAAGACCAGCATAGCGTGAAACCCTACATAACCTTAGCACGTACGTCGTGTGACACTTATAAGGACTGACCGAAGGAAATCGGCGACATCGACGTAGTTTGGTAATGTGGCACTGAGTCCGACTATGCGAATCACCGACTGGCTAGATTCGACCTGACGTAGCGTTCGCGCCACGATCGTTTCCACTACGGCCCCTCGGTCTTCGTCCAGAAGGTGAACCTCATCTATGATCAACAGCCTGACTTGCTATTAAAAATGAGTAAGCCATCGACAAGCGCCAGCAGCCTTGACATTTCCCGAACACACCATAGCAAGTTCACCTTCTCCGGTGGGTTTCCTGGTGACTACGTCCCACTTCTCCGGAGTGGTGACGATGATTTGTGTCTCGGATATTTCCTCTTTGGTCATTTGCATGTCGCCAGTCAGCTCCCTGACTTTGACAGAGAGCCATTGTAACCTCTTCCCGAGTTTGCGGACAATCTCAGCCGCCAGGGCCTTCATGGGAGCGCTGACAACGCAATCAGGGACGGTGTTCCGCGTTATGATGAGGTGCATTACACGTAGATGATCTTGAACGCATTACGGTTGATAGTAGAAGCGATAGAAGCATTCGGATCAGAAGAGAGGGTTCGGTTTTGGTCCAGAACACGCAAGACGGCCAACATGGCCACATCAGTTTTACCCTAAATGAAGGATAATTCAGCGGGGGTAAAGGGACGAAACCAGCCTGCTTACAGTACCGGTGGGAGCTACATTCCAAATGGATGTCAGCGACGATTATGTCTAAAGCAACCCCACAATCCTACCACAGACCAACATATTTTCGTTTGAACCGAAGGCAGTCGGGAAGACAATGGACTGGATCCTATTCAACGAAGTATAGTTCTGGGAAGCCTCAGCATCCGGGAGCCCAAAACGGTTTCTTGGCTCACAAAGAACGACCCTCTGGCTAATGGGTCCAGCTCATCTACTGATATCAGCCTTTCTGTGTCACGAGGAGGGACCACTCTCGCCGGAGGGACGATGACCTCTTCATATCCCTGCGGGGCACGATTGATTTAGTTGGCCTGGAAGTTGAAACCGAACTAAACTCGCCTCCCTCTCTTCCCTCCGGGTCCCAATCGGTAGCATATACTTGCTCCCAAATTGAGAAAGCACACTACCGCCACACGTGTTCGATTGTGAAGTGTATACGTGAGGTAGAATTTCTGGCGCTTCATGCTACTCCCCTTGACTCAACGCGAGGTGCATAACATTGTAACGAAACGATGCAACTGACTGCGACACCGGTGAACAAAGGCCTAGAAGCATTTGCTTGCAGTTGTTCTTCCATGCGTCTCCTGACTTGATCAGGCGCAAGGCTCCTTGGGTCTGAGAAAACGACGTAAGCAGGTTCTTCTGTTGTGACTGGGAGCAAGTTACCTATTTCTTTCCCTCCGCTCTTCGAAGGATTAGGGGCGAGAGTTGGCTCGTTGGTGACCCTCGGTTCCTCGAAAAACTGGCTACGGTTGCTCAGGATGTCGGAGATGAGTTCTAGTTCATCGAACCCAAGCAACTCGACCAGCTCCCCAGAAATCGCGTCGTCTGGTCGACCAGAGGACAATATTGATCGCACCGAGTCGAGCATGAGATGTCCATCGGGCTTTCTGATTGGTGAATCGTCAAGGCCCATGGGAGTCCTAGGGAAGGAGTGCTTGCTCACGCAGTGAGTTGGCCCAGGATGTTCGGTCCTTGAGAACCAGTATGGGGGCCAAAGGTTCCCACTTGTCGGTAAACATCAAGAACGGACTCTTGCGGGACCGTGTTAACCTCCTGGTAATCGTCATCGCCATCGTCGTAGTGATCGTCTGGGTAAACAAACTGAGCGACAAAGCTATGAGCTGTGGCAAAGAAAAAACGCGTACCATGTCCTGGCCCTTTTCGGCTGGTTATTTGTGGTGATCAACAAACACGGACGGAAATCGATCAAATGAAGCCGAACCTCGCCCAGGCTCGCAGGACTTGTTCTTCCTTGCTCGACCCAGTTGAGGATATGCCGGTCAGTAACTGAATGTGGGTCACAAAGTCCATCCCCAAATCTGTTGGGGTTGTTCAGCCTGAACGCAAGGTTTTTGCGCAAACACGGAATGTGTGGTCACGTGCAATATAATTGACTCGTCTACTATGGGTTAGGTATACTAAGATTTCCCTTTGTTGCCCTTGGATTTGTGAAAGGGGTCTCAGGATGACATTCAGGTCACGCATTTTGTTCAACTACCGGTCAATTCTCAGAGTTGTGAGTCGAGATGAAAGTCAACTGATCTAGCGACTATAATTGTTCCAGAAGCTGAGTGATAATGAGACGGACATCTTCTCCTGGGCTCTTATATCCACCACCCCGTGTCGATAATAAGCCCCAGCTGTAATGCGAAATGACTGACATTGGTATCTACCTGTTGATAATAAGTCTATAGGTAGACTACGAATACAAGGTATCACGATAAGGAACTCACCCCAGCTGTGATGCGAAACAACTGAGTGAAAAGAAAAAGGAATTGCCTTCAAACCAAAGTACCCAATCTTGTATCATGTGCTTGAACACTCGCGCAAGCTAACTTCCAACATCCCGCATCTTTCAAGATGGAATAACCTATTTTGCTGCCGTCATAACCTATAAACCCCCTTTCGGGGATAATAGTAGCGTGAACTGTCTTGTCACCTCCTCGAGGAGTCGAAGTCGATTGGCGCTGAGATCCGCCGCGTTGGAGTTCACGATTCCCGTCCATTCGCTTCTCACAAGGTTCCCCAAGTATTCGTCGAGAGAGGTGTTTGGGCCGGCGTAATCCTCCGGAATCGGCAGCTCGCTGACATTACGAAGGATGCTAAGGGTATGTTCCGGTCCCACGTCACGGAAAGGCAGCCAAATGCGCATGGCTCCCATAAGGTAGGAGTGCCAATCCTCGTTCTCCGACAAGACCCGCATCATCATGAGGAACGAACGTTTGTCATAGGGGCGACCGGTTTCAGTCACGACGCTGCATAGCTTCTCGGGTAAGTCGAGTTCTTCGAGGGTTCCGCGTAGCCTTGGTGACCTGAGCCACCCGTCTCGCGCGGCCAGTATAACATCGTAGGCTGCTTTCCTGACCCTCAGGGGCTGGTTTTCCCTCGTCCCCATGGCTCTAGACAACGTTTCGAGGAGACCAAACCCGGGGAAGGAAGACCTCAGCCGAGGGATGCCCGCAATTGCGACGAGGCCAGCATACACGGCCCCATCCTGCCACCCACCATCTTTACTGCGAATCTTGATGATCTGCGAAATCTTGTTGAGGAGGTCGTTTGCGTCTAGGAGAGGTTCCGGTAGTGCGGTTTCTCCGGGAGGCTGTGAGTCCGTTGCACTTCTGTGGACATAGACGCATTCTAGGGAGGATCGCGCCCGCGCGCCGGCTGTAGCAGCCTTTTCCTTCCTTCGGCATGTACTGATTTCGAGGAACATGATAAAGATGTCGTCATCCATGCCGCTTGTTACGGCATCCATTAGGAGTCCATATATCCATGGGCCGTCGAGGGGGTGTGATGCCTTGTTGATGAGGTTAAGAAGGACCCCCAGTACTCCTTTAGCATGGCGTCTCCGATTGCTCCGATGACTCTGACGACTCTGATGTAAGGCCATGTCGTGGATATGGTTAACTACCATTTCAAGGGCCAAAGAAAAGTAATCACTGTCCCCAGTAAGTTTCACTGTGTGCAAGGAGAGCGGGCCATACCTTTTGTCAACCCGAACCAAATCCTCCGAATGCAAAGGAAAATCCATTATTGCTCCCACACAGAGAACGCAATCTGTAAGAGTCGCGGAGTTCAATGCCTTCGATTCTTCTAACACGTTGATGAGTTCCTTCAATATCTGCAAATGAGCTTCGATGCGAAGGCCAGAGTTGCTACGAAACCAGTATGGGGCGATGTAGGACAGGAATTTTGCAGATGTAACAGGTTCCAAGCGGACGTTGGTGTGCAGAAGGTATTCGAAAACACTGCCTACACCCCATCTTTCTTTGTGCAGGTGGAAGAGGTCGGAGCAGGAATTGGGAGGTGTCAGGCCCTTTGAGACACTCCAAATGAGTTGTATGTGATAGAGGGTATAATATGCTGCGGCGGACTGAAGGGCTGTGAGACGGGTGAACTCATCAAACTCTGGCACTCGAAGGCATGCCATATACATGTCACGGAACTGAACCAAGGCAGCTGTGGAGTGGTAGTGTGACGGCCACTGGAATTCCTGGAATGCGGCGGCAACTGCGGAGGTGACAAGGAATTTGGTAGAGCTATCTAGCATCCAAAAGCCTACAGTGGCACGGATATCACTTGGGAGGGGGGGAAGGAAGAGTGGGTTACATCTCCAAAATGCTGGGTTTGAGAGTGAGATGGGACCATCGTTGATAGGTGTCTCTTGGCCCGTGGGGTTTTGGGTGGCGTTGCCAACAGGGGTTATGATGTTCGTTTCACCGGTGGACTTCTTTACCCATGACAAGATGTTCAGCAGCAGAGTGGATAGGGGGGTCTGGTACGGACAGTCTCTCCAGACAGTCGCCATGGTGGTGGGGCACACATAGAAAAAGACATGGAAGGAAATGTATACCACCCCCGCGACAGAATGGTTCAAACCCCAGAGATAGGTGGCAACGGCAGCACCAAAAAACAGGAAAGCGAGCTGCAGCGAAGTGGACAGAGACCCCACGACCAGGTGAAATCTCCACTTCTGAAGTCCCATGATTTTGTCAAATCGCTCCTTGCCTCGATCGGCGATGTTCCCCCGACTTGTGACTCGAGTGTAACGCCGGATCCAACCTTTTCCCAGCAACGCAGCAAGAGCCGTGAGAGAGTTGAACAAGAGACTGATGGAAAGGAGGGATTTTGTTATGATAAGACCGGTAGGGGTATCGGAGACCAGTGCCAGCGGATCGGTTCTGCTGAACAAAGCGTCCTTCTCCACATTTTGGACGTTTGTCAGATCGACGAGGTTTGGCTGAGATTGTTGAGCGTCTTGATAAATTAACGTGATTTCGACGGCTATGAATATACTCGCCTGATACAGAGAAGAACAATGTGGTTGAGATGGGAAAGGCGCACAGAAAAGTAAGTGCACTTACAAAAATCAAGGAGGTGTCCAAATCTGCTTTATAGCCCGGGAGCGTGGCATTGTCGATGTCGTCGGCAACTACGTTGACGGCGGTCCAAAAGCGCGTTACAGGGTCGGCTTCGACCCCCCCGGGTCCCAAATCGACGAGTGCCCTCTTCAGCCTGCAGCGGAACAGAGTTGATTAGTTTCTAGCAGATCCCATCGAACAATTCAGGGAAGGCTGACCGAGCGAGCCACTTCTCGCCATCGCGGGGTACCGGAAGTTCTCCTTGGGACACTGGATCCAGCCTATCGCTGCGTCGCATTAATACGTGACACTCTGAAGGTTTGGCATGGACGTACTGAGAAAACCTTGTCTTATCGCCTTTCCGTGGCCCAGTGACGAGTCTGCCACAGTGAGATGCGAGTAAACGATTGGTACACTGCGTACGAACCTTGTCAATAGCGCTGCATTGTCCTCTTGTTTTCGGTGTTCACCAACGGCCGTAACTGTGGAACTGGTGGGCATTTAAGCAATGGTCCAAGTAAAACAAAAGTCCCACATCGACGTGCCTTTGAACACCATCGATCGAGAGCTGATGAGGCGGTACGCCGCTAATGTTGGCCATGGAGGGACCTGGGTCACTGACTCGGAGTCGCGAGGTGCTCGCCATGGCGGTATGGCGAGATTGGGGGGAGGGAGGTTGGGCTGGGGGAGGTGCTTGGACCCAATAAACAGTCCAACGACCAGAATCAACTTGCGGGGTTCTGGTTGATAAAAACGACCCAGAGCGGCCTCGAACGATTGGCCGGTTATCTTTGCGGCCTTGATATCACTCCGGCATACCTTCGATTAACACCACGCATTGTTTGACACAAGTCCAACTTCGTTTCGATAGAGTTGAGAACATGCTCCACGCAACATGTGCTCCACCGGATCGGAGGGTCACGAACATTGCAGCCACTAGGGTCCTGTGGGGAAGGGCCCGCACTTCTAACTAACTGTTATTGCAACAGCGCAAGGCGTCAGTCCACCTCGCAGTCTGAATATTTTTAGTCGAGCTTGTCAGTCGAGCTTGCGAGACTATGGGGAGGGTCCCGAAGTTGTAGATGGGTCAGCAAACGTAGTTCCTCTTTTGGTAATACACATTGCTTATCTAATTTCCGCGAGTCGGCCCGCACGCCGGCACGCCACGGTCGCCTAGTTGGAACACTGGCCTCACGAAGATTCTGAGTGAATGAAATAATGTAGCCATCCTTCTCTTTCTCCTGAGCGGGCGCAGAACAACTCTCCGACATCTTCTCGACCTCCTTGACGGTGAACTTCTCCGACAGCTGCGAAATATGAGCACCAATAAACGCGACACACACTGTCCGGCTTACCCTGGTGAGGCTAACCTTCTGGACCCCCAGATAGTTGAGAACATTCGCATCGTCCGCAAGAAGAAAGCTGGTCTCAATTACGATGTTGTGCAGTCGTTCGGGGAAGTCAAGACGCTCGAGAGTTTTATGTAGGTGCGGTGGCTTGAGACACCCATTCCGTGCGGCCGGTAAAGCATCGTAGGCCATTTTCCTCACGCTGAAGGGCTCCCTCTTCTCCGTCGCGTTGTACGATGTCTGGAGGTCGTCGTCTGGGAGGGAGGATCCCGATCGAGATATGTCCCTGGTTGCAGCGGGCCTCCGTACACGGCCTCATCCTCCCAGCCACGCTCCTGTTCACCGCGAGTCTTGACGTTCTGCAAAGTCTTGTTGAAAAGGACATTTTCTAGGGTGAGGTTCCAATGGTACAGTCCCTCCGGGAGACTGTGGGTCTGCTGCACTTTTTGGGACGTGGTCATATTTTCGGTGGAACTCTTTTCATATCGGCTGTAGCGTGCCATAGAGGTGTGGTGAAACGACGTGGGACAGTGGCGATACACCAAGAGCGGCAAGTCAGTGGACACGTCTTGGGGTCACCGGGGTCGCGGGTGAGGTGGACGATGATCATTTTCATGACTTCATATGGCAGGCAGCGGGTCGAGTTGTACGCGGGACATGTCTCTGGAGGTGCACTGCTGAATGAGCAATTAATCTTGTCTTTGCCTTGATCGTCAGAGAAATTTGTCCCTACCGTGCGAACGGTGCAGACATTAGAGTCATCTACGTGTACCAGGGGGGGTACCGCACTCATTTCTGAGGAGATCGGTCCCTTTGAGAGACCTACGTCAGAAAAAGTAGTGTGGTGTGGTCAGTACTGTAACTGTTCAGAGACAGGTCAGTTTTCAGCACCGATCAGCGCCGGGCAGTACCGAAACGTACGATGGCCCCTGAGATTCCCTGACACCAAATCCGTACTTATCAACACTGGTCGGTGCTGGTCAGCGCTGATATAATCGTCATTCCCGTATCAGCACCCAACGACGACCTCGCGTTTACTTGAGGATATATCATTGGTTGTGGGAGATGTCGCCGTCGTGGCAGGCGTGAGAGGTGACTCGAAATGATCGAACCGAATCGCGGCGGATCCGCGCGTCAGACATCCAGCGCGAGCACTGTGATTGTGGAGGACACATTGCAATCTACCCGGCTTTTATTTACCCAAATGTCTACTTATTACAGCTATGATACATGAGGAAGGCGCATTGATGCTTGTGCAAGTTTATACATAGGCGAGAGCCCATCCCGCGAATGATATTCAGCTAGACGGAACGCGTCAGATGGCCGACCTGTCCTTCAACTCCGCCGTTTCGTTTCGAGCGGGTTTCGGCCAGGGACTGTGGCTCAAGGAATCCGAGATGGTGGGTGAGGGGTCGAGGAAATTAAGTAAACCTTCCGCATCTGCCCAGACTAAAGCCCCCACTAACCCCCGCCGTCCCTCCTCCGCCTGGGCCGGAGATAGAACGTCGAGCGCAAACACCGTCTTGAAGGGTCTGACTTCCTTCATCGTGCGCAGTGTCTCGAACAATGTGACATCCGAGGGTAAACTGTAGATGTCGTCGCTCTCAAGGACGATAACAAGTTCGGAGAACACAGGGGATGCGATGGTCGAGAGTGCCTTCGTGACGATGTTGTGGCGGTTCCCTATACATGATCTTGTCGCCCAATCCCTGACTTGTAGAGATCGGAGGACCTTGAGTTGTGATAGATCGAATTCAAGGGGTGACGAACGAATTTCGACTGTTCGCCATCAGCCCAGGGCCATGAATAAACCCAAGTTGAATTACTTACTAACCGAACATCGCAGCGTCTCTAGAGTCTCGGCGCATGCTCCAAACAGGACGGGTGCACAACCTCCAACCAAGTTTAGGTCCATGTGGTGGAATCGCAGGTCACCGCATGAAGCAATCAGGTCTGTCCAGGTTTCAACCCAATCAAAGTGACGAAGCTCCAGCCGCCCCTGTAGTTTCGGTGCGGAGAATGGAACAAGCTCTGTACCAGGAATTGACGTGTTGAATAGCGGTTTGGGGAATGCGATATTGATATCATCTAGGTTTGAAAAAAGGGAGAGGAAATGCGATAGTTGTCGAGGGGTACAACGCGGGTTCCGCAGTCTGATGGATCGAAGGGTCGGCGAGAGGTGCCCAAAATAGCACTCAATGCCCGGTATAAACCGGTGGATCTCCAGTCCCTCAAGCTCCAGAGTATGGACGCTTGCGAAAGCGGAAAAGTAGCGCAAGTCACGGGAGCTGAATGCCTGGGGCACGAACCACGGATCCCGTTGCTTCACTCTGATCTCTTTTACGAACGATGCCAGACCAAACCTGTGCAGCATGGATAGGGACTTTAGCCCGCGCCAACTTTCGTCACGTGTCCCGTTGCAAAGCGTATGGGTATGGTGAATGTGCGGAGCCGCGGCGATGTACCAGGAGTAACAAGTCAATGAGCATGCCTTGAGAGCGTGGAGGTCGTTGGTGAGGTGAGCGATGATCATCTCCATGATATCGTATGGGAAGCGACGGGTCGATTCGTGGGGCACATTACGGAGTAGGCGATTGATCTTGGTCTTGCATCGATGCCAAACCATCGCGACGCGATTCGAGAGGCTTGTTCCTACGGTGCGAGCGGCGCAGACGTCAGAATTATCTATAGTCATCAGTAGGTCAGCCATACCTGATACTGAGGAGGCAGGTCCCCTTAAGCGACCTATATCCCTGGTTATTGGTGACATCGACGTCGTGGTAGGTGTGAGAGGGGCCCCTGACGACCTTGGAAGCAGTGATCGGTTCTAGATCCGCAGGCCAAACACCTAAGACGGACGCAGCGGCCAGAGGGGATGTATGCATCAGCAGGATTCGTATTTGGGGGCGGCTTGAGTCCCGCTGCTTCCAACGAGGTATTCAGTAGGACGGGTGCAAGAAGCATGCGTCTCTTCTCTTCCATGGGAAAGGGGACCGGTCATGCACCAACTTTGGTCCAGAGCAGTGCTCCGGAATCCTCTACTTACGTCTTCGCACGGAAGCATAGATCCCCGCGGTCACTACGGCGACCACCCTTACTGTAAATTACATGGGGAAGGGACTAATTTTGCGCTTCCCCTCCACTGGGCCGGTGAAATCCCTACGACCCACCCGGCAGGTTCCTCTCCAGCCGCGCCATAGGGCAAACCGGTGACGTCTGGGCCGGGGGTTCCTTAACCTGATTATTAGTCGACAACACGTCCGTGGTGCGAACCAGCAGCTGTGAAGCAATGGGAATCAAACCCCAGTTGTGACTGGCAGACGGCTTTCGGACATTGCCGGAGGGAAGCCATTCTTCTACGGCCTGCCGCCGGCACAATATCCCCTGTGCCTCTGCGTCTACCCTCGCCATGAATGTTAACGAGTCTAGCTTCGAAGTGATAAAAAAGCGCATCGATAGAATCGCCGAGGTGGCATGGTCCGCTACTTCTCCTTCAGGTCCTTACCATACTCACTTCTGCCCCTGAAGCTCACGCATGAGCGCGTAACATCGGAGATGGAACTCATAATTGAACTTCGGAGGTTTTGCGGTAATCGCCGTGCGGTCCCACCATCGTACACACTAAACGGCGTCGTGAAGGGGGAAGACAAGGCTCGACACATTTCCGAGGCAACCGAAATCTGGAAGGGTAGGTACGGCAACAAGGCCGTCGCTCTCAAGGTTCCCGTGGTGCAAGATTGGCACGATGAGTGGGATGTTCTCGAATGGGTTTGTCGTATGATGGGGATTGGGGTTCTGTTCTGACAGATAACAGACACAGCGGTTTTGCATGGAAGCTGTGTTGATAAGGCAGCTCAAGCACGACAACATTATCCCTTTTTACGGGATGTCGACGACCGTCTCCAACTTTTGTCCGGTATTTCCCTGGTACGAAAATGGAAACATTATGGAATATCTGAGGCGGAAGCCAGACGCCAATCGATTCGATTTGGTCGGTACATTTGGACGAACCCCCTGAGACTCCTGGCGTTTACCTGGGTCTACAGTTATCCAACGCGGCCAATGGGTTGCGTTTCCTGCACGACAATCACGTAGCTCATGGCGCATTGAAGCCGGTATGTGAGTCATAACACGTCAATTCTCGTCTGATTGGGTTCAATGCTATCGCCAGAGCCGGATATTAATTGATGACAACGGCGTTGCCCGATTATCTACCGCAGGTTACAGCTCGATCGTCTCCATACCAGGAGCCAACCGCCAGAAATCTGTGATGACGGGTGGTGATGCCTGCCGCTATTCCGCCCCAGAGGTTCTGCAAGGCATATGCTGTGATGATTCCTTGGGGATTGTTGCCACGAAAGAGAGTGATGTGTACGGAATGGGTATGGTTATCTATGAGGCAAGCTCCCTCTGTCCCACAGAAACAGATTCCGGCAATCAATCTCACATTAACTTTTTAGGTCCTGGGAGGGAAGATGCCGTTCTCCGAGCAGGACGACTACACTATAAGGTTGGGTATACGCGCAGGGGAAACTCCCCAGAGACCCTCCGCCGGGATCGATGATCTGGTCTGGTTGTTCCTTCAGGAATGCTGGGGCAGCGTTCCCAGCGAACGACCATCGATCACCCAAGTTTGCGACACCTTCCCGCAATTCCGTTCCATTCTTCAAACCCGCAACACTCCTGTGGGCCGATGGGCGATCGGAGACCTCCCATCAAAACTCAAGTTATGCGTGCAGAGCCTCAGGACTTCCCAGAGTAAACCGGACCGAAGGAAGTTTTTTGTCAAATTGAAGTACGTGGCACAGGAACACACGACTTCACCGAACATGGGGGCTGTGGATGGTGTATACACATGGCATTGCACCTATTTCTAACCATTTTGCCGTCACTAAGCCTTGAACAGGGACGGGCTGAACCTCTGGTCAGTGGAACCCTTGAGATGGAATTTTGGACAGAAAGTTACCCTCGGGGTGATGGTTCGGACATCTGTACTTAAGAAAGACAAGGTCTGGGCAACAGGGAATTTCTCCGTAAGTCTGTAGCCACTGCTCAGCGCTCAGCCCCCGTTGGGGTTCATAATTTGTGTGCAGCTTCTGGATGCCGCCAGTGGAGTCATCCGCGTGGAGCTCAAGACATCGGACGGTACTGGCCCTGCGGTGCTTAATATCATCTGGAGGTAAGTGCTCTGATTCTCGGCACACTTCAGTGGGGTCTAATATTTCGTAGGGCCTGACGGTGGCCCGAAACCACCGGCTACCGGCCACAGCTTCTTCCCCTACCAGACCAACTACATTCCATTTTTGTGTGGGCTCCCAGTGTGGCTCAGGGTTGTGCTTAAAAATTCTAGAGTGTTGTATATTAACCGTAGTTCAAGTCAATTTGATGTTGGCTTTGAGGCGCGCCCTTTCTCGTAGTGGTGCCAGGGTCCGGTGACCAGATATGTCCGTGCTGCTGTGATGACCCAGACCTGATCCTTGGTCGACATCATGTCCGTTGCACAAACCAGCAACTGTGGAGATGGGCACCTCGCCGCAAGCAGTGGGAATCGAGCTGGCCCAGGCTAATACGGATCCAGTTGTGACCGGCAGGCGGCTTTCGGACCTTGCCGGAGCGAAGCCCATCCCGCCGCCGGCACGATATCCCCTCTGTGCCTCCGCGCCTACCCTCGCCATGAATGTTAACGAGTCTAACTTCGAAGTGGTAAAAAAGCGCATCGATAGAATCGCCGAGGTGACATGGTCCGCTGCTTCTTCTGGTCCTGACCATACTTATTTCTGTCCCCGGAGCTCACGCACAGCGGGCACATAACGTCGGAGCTGGAACACATCATTGAACTCCGGAGGCTGTGCGGTCACCGTGGTGCGGTCCCGCCGTCGTGCACACTAAACGGCGTCGTGAAGGAGGAAGACAAGGCTCGGCACATCTCCCGAGTAACCGAAATCTGGAAGGGTAGGTACGGCAATAAGGCCGTCGCTCTCAAGATTCCTGTGGTGCGGGATTGGCCCCGCGAATGGCGCGTCATCGAATGGGTTTGTCGTGTGATGGGGATTGGGGTTCTGTTCTGACAGATAACAGACACAGCGGTTTTGCATGGAGGCAGTGTTGATAAGACAACTCAAGCACGACAACATCACCCCCTTTTACGGGGTGTCGACGACCGTCTTCGACTTTTGCCCTGTATTTCCCTGGTACAAAAATGGAAACATTATGGAATATCTGGAGCGGGAGCCAGACGCCAATCGACTCGATTTGGTCGGTACATTTAGACGAACACCCTGAGACTCCTGACGCTTACATGGGTCTACAAACAGTTATCCAACGCGGCCAATGGGTTGCGTTTCCTGCACGAGAATTATGTAGCTCACGGCGCCTTGAAGCCGGTACGTGAATCATAACGTGTCAGTTCTCGTCTGATTGGGTCCAATGCTATCGCCAGAGCCGGATACTAATTGATGACAACGGTGTTGCCTGCTTAGCTACCGCAGGTTACAGCTCGATCGTCTCCGTACCAGGCGCAAACCACCAGGAATCTGCGGTGGCGGGTACTCATAGCTGCCGGCATACCGCACCAGAACTCCTGCAGGTCAAACACCGTGGCGTCTCAAAGGCTACTGCCACGAAAGAGGGCGACGTGTACGGAATGGCTATGGTTATCTTTGAGGCAAACTCCCATTGTCCCGCACAATCCGACGATCAATCTCACATCAGCTTTCTAGGTCCTGGCAGGGGAGATACCGTTCTCTGAATATGACGATGCCGATACACTACCCAGGGTACACGCAGGGGAAATGCCTCAGAGACCCTCCGCCGGGATTAATGATCCGGTCTGGTTGTTCCTTCAGACATGCTGGAGCAGGATTCCTAGCGAACGACCATCGACCACCCAACTTTGTGACGCTCTCCCACGATTCCGCTCCCTTTCCTAAGCCCATAACACCCCTGTGGGACGGTTGGGGATCGAAGGCCTCCCATAAAAACTCGACCTGGGGGTGGAGAGCCTCGAGATTCCGCCAAATTTTTTCGTCAAGTTGAAGTACGGGGCACGGAAACACAAAATTTCACCGACTACAAAGGTTGTGGCATTGCACCTATTCCTAGCCTTGTTAGCGTCATCAAGCCTTGGATAGGGACGAACCCAGCACCTGGCCGATAGAAACCAATATTAAACGGATTGGACAGGAAGTCTCCCCGGAAGTACCGTCCCGGACATCTAGACCCAAGGAAGGCGAGGCTCGCGCGCAATAGGGAATTTCAATGGGAGTCTGTGACCACTGCTCAGCTCGCAATGGAGTTTGTAATCTGTAAGCAACTCCGAGATGGCACCGATAAGGTCATCCGTGTGAAGCTTAAGACGTCGGACCATACTGGTCCTCAGAGCTTAATCTCGTCCTGACGTAAGTGTTCTGATTCTCGGCGCACCTCGGCGGGGTCTAATATTTCGTAGGTTTGACCCGTGGTTTCCATGGCAGTACGCCGTTTGGACCCCTTCACGGCAGCCCACGAACCTGGCGGTAGCCTGAACCCGCCGACTGCCAGCCATAGCAAGATCTAACAGAGGTACCGATGAATGCGTAACGAGACAGACCAATGGTCGTGCACAGCGATTACAAAACATATTACACCAGGCTGACGATTATAAAAGATATCTGAATGCTTATACAAAGGTCAATGGCAAGGGATGTGAAATCCTTGATGGAATGAAAAATGTGGAACAAAATGCGTTCGTGGAGACAACGGGGTTCGTTGGATCATCAGTCGTGTGTCGTGGATCATACATACATCACCATCCATCCCACCTCCCAAACTTCCGATACTCTTCTAATGTGCATTTCCGACTCGACTTCGCCTCTCCGTCACCCTTCTCCCTCTCCTTTCCTTTGTCCGTTCTCATGGAAGACACGCTAGATGTCCTGTTACGAGGCTGATTAGCCTTGCTTCCAGCGCCGCCCTTGATGCTCGGGGGAGACACGGGCAACGGGCTTGTACCCAACCTCGGGCTTCCCGCAACGCTCCCAGTATCAGCTGGAGAGGATCCCTGCGATCCGCTGTCTCCTGGGAGCCTCAGTCTATACCATCCACCGGTATAGGTCAACGCCACGAGCTGGTGTTCCAAATGCGTTGGGTCACCCTCGTCTACGGGGACTTGTATCCAACCCACGACACACTTATCTTCCTCCGCGATGCCTTTGGACTGGGATCGAATCGAAGTGGATGATAAAGCGATATGGGATTGCTGTGACGGGATGCTGTACGTCGCATATGACCACTCTGAGCCGAATATCTTGAAAGGAAGGGGCAAAAACGGCGTGAGGGGGGAGAGCTTGGAGTGCCGGTTTCTAAAAGGAACACCGATTCAAGCGGTTGCCACGGTCGGAAACGAGAAAGGGCGTACGATGCACCAGATCCGGATACCAAAGAGAAAACGTGAACAGTCCCCTTATCACTCCATACACACAATTCCTGCTCGTCCGGTCTAAATGCGACACCGTAGATCTCGGCTTGGTCTGATCCCCGCCGCAATTCCCTGAGCCTATTCCCCGTGACCGTATCCCAAACTCGGACCAGGGTACCCCTAGCTGAGGTCGTGGCGATAAACTTCCCCGAAGGGGGTACGGAAAGTGTCGATAGTGCTGTCTCGTGGGCGACGATCATGGATACTGGATGTTTCGTTGGGGCGGGCGGCGGTTGGGGAGGCGCACCCGTCGGAGGTCCCAGAGGTTCTGGCGGTATGCACTCAGGAAGGTGCACCAGCTGTACATGGCCGATCTTCCTTCCTGGAATAGCCAATAACGTCGAATAGGCCCCCGTAGCCATCGCTAACAAACCTAAATACACAGAAAACCCGGGACAAAGGGAAAAGACAAAGCGCGTCAGTGAACACTGCAAGGCGTAACATAAAGGATCGCTTGCAAACCGCGAGGGTTATCACACGTATCCCACTCTCCGAATCGGCTTACCGATTCACCCAGCTTGAACACGACGACTCTCCTGCGGAGAGCGACTGCGAACCAGCCCCGTCTGCAAGCCAGCCCTCTAACCTTCTCCCTGAACTCCAACTCCGCCACTTCCTTTCCTAGTGCATCGTCCCACAGCACGACTTTGTTAGGTGGATACAGTGGACTCCGTCCTCCTCCGACGAGGAAGAGGATGGAGGATGTGTGGAGGGGTATCACGGCCGACAGGGTGCCTCCCGGAAGCGCTACAGATCATCCCGCGTGGATTAGTCCGGAGCCAAGAAGCGAAGAAACTGAGTCAAACAGGCCCACCTCGCTTCCGCAGCAGCTTGAGTGGCCATGTCTGATAAACTGCAAAGCCGGCAGGGGTAGCTGAAGTGAAGATGCGACAATCAGGATCGAACCGTGTGTCTAGGATTTGGATTGGGCTCGTCGATGATATGGAATGTCGAGCCAAATTCATATGGAGTGTAGGATTCCGCGGTCGGACGGGCGACGAACGACCAGGATGGATCCTGTGGTGGTGTTGTAGAGTTGGGAGGGGTTGTGGCGAGAGCTTCACTAGCCACGCCGTTACGGGGGTCACTACTGCGGTGCCAATTGGCGTAATTCACAAGACTATAGACGCCGATCACCCCTCCCGGTTGCACGCGACAATGGTGGCATATGGCATAACATACAATTGCGAGCAGTAAGACAGTGTGATCCCAAAAAATGAAGAAAAATCAGATAATACAACAAAGGGGATGGGATGGGAAGGCGGGAGAAGAGAAAGAGACGGTCATCAGAGCACTATGAGAATGTGAATCGAGATTTACAAATGCGATTAGTTGGGATGAGGGGGCGTCCATATCCGTTGCACCAAATGCGGTTCCACCTCCATAGAAATCCACGCCATGTGTACACATTCAATACCCGGCTCCAGCCGATACGCATGGTGGGGAAGGTCGCGAAGCAGCCTGAGGTCGAGCCATGTTGGTGTTCCAAGATTTGGGAGGGCGGAGGTCGACTGTGGCAAGCTGTTGGCGCGCAGCTCTGAACTCTTGTTCCTCCACCTTGGTCTGAGCAACCAAAGCAGCACGAATTTCAGCCTGGCGCTGCAGCTCTGCCTCAGACTCGTCCGACAGGTAATCGGTGAATCCTCCGTCGACGGTGATGTCCGAGCTGGCGGAACTTCCGCTGCTGCTACCTGCGCTGGATGGACTTGCGATTGATAACTCTGCTAAGCCAGTTTCGAGGGTCTTGGAACGGATCGAATTGGAAGGAGAGGAGCGTTGACTGGGCGTGGCCGTATTCGTGTTAATGGCGTTCAGGGTTCGCCTTTTCTCTTTCTCTGGAGTGCAATCATCTTTGGATGCCTTGGGGGTAAGGAGGACAGAAACCGATGACCTTCTTCCGGAGTTACGATGAAGCGATTCCGTCTCCAGTTGCCTCTTGCCGGGAGAAGTGTCCCGCTTGCGCTCGGCATCGAGGGACGTCCGGCCCGTTGCCTTAGAGAGAGACGAAGCCGTCTGTGGAGGGCTATAGCCTGATCGCCCGGATTTTCCGTCTGGCTTGATGAATGTTGAGGCGTTGGCGCCAGCACGTCGACCCACGGAAGGGGACCCGGACATCTGAAGGCCAGCGCTTCTTCCTAGAGTGGCGCCTAGTGGAGGAGACTGTGGCGAAGCCTGGCCAGAACCCCTGAGAGGAGTCGGACCAACGATAGAATCGAGGATAGCCTTGATCTCGGGAGGCATTGAGACGTGATGGACGACACAGACCGCCGGCCAGTCAGCAGCAGGTATAAATTTGACTTCTGCCGGATTAGGCGGTCTGCAGCATCCCGGCCACCCCTGTTGACCATTCTGTTGACCTGGGTAACGCTGAGGAATGGACTGCTTGGCGGCCTAAACCGAAAACCGCAAAGTGTCAGAACACGAGGCTATTGAGGCGGGATTGACGATCCGAGTCGAACCTTGCAGTAGCCGCATCCGTTGAAGGTTTGAACTGATACAGCAATCAGGTGGACGGTCGATGGTCGATAAATTGGTTAGACTCACCCTCTGCATTCTTCAGGTAGGCGACGTCGATCCGGGGATGGACAGACCTGTTCCTGCAGACGTCCTTGACGTGAGGACACCTGAGTGAAGGTCGGGAGTGAGCGATGTTGAACTGGGTACACGCTGGTGAAAGACGGGGAATACCTTGCTCCGGAAGGCTTGAAGACCTTGCACATTGGGCAGACGGAGGTGACCTGGTCGATGCTCCCGTGGACAAAACACATGTTGGTGGTGGATAGAGAAGAAGGGCGGAAAATATTGCGATGGGAGGTATCAATTCGTAATGAAGTGACGACCGTCGTGTGTGCTATTCTGACCGTCACCTCTTGTTATTGTTGTCCACCTCTCGCCGGTTGTCGTCCCCGATAGGGATGACGGTTGGCGTAGAAAACGGATTTTCCATTGTTTTCCATCGCTGCAAACCATATGGCCCCCGAACCTAACCCCCTGTCACGCTCTGCGGGGGGTGTCACAAAGCGTGAAGCGTGACGCCCGGGTGTATATTGGCTTTGGGCTGTGCTATCAAATGGCCTCTGTACTCGACGTCCACCACAACCAGAAAAATGGGCAAATCACAGAGCAAACTCTCTCCAGAACAACTCTCCGACCTCCAGAAGAACACCTACTGTGGGTGATCCAAACAGACCCTCTTCGTATTCTCCCATCAGCTGACCCCCACCATAGTTGATAAACGCGAGCTCCAGCAGTGGTAAACAGATCTCTCGAGATCCATCCCCTCCACCTCCTGAACCTTGTGTCACAGGTATAAGGGCTTCCTCAAGGACTGTCCCTCTGGCCAACTCGACAAAGCCGAGTTCAGCCGGATATATAAACAGTTCTTCCCGTTCGGTGACCCCGGCGAATTTGCCGACTATGTATTCAATGTCTTCGACGAGAACAGGAACGGTACAATCGACTTCAAGGAGTTTATCTGCGCCCTGAGCGTCACCTCTCGTGGCCGATTGGATGAGAAACTCAAATGTACGCTGCGTTCAGTTCCTCACGGCCGGCCCGATTGACTCTCCTGCTTCCAGGGGCGTTCCAGCTGTACGATATTGACGGAGACGGTACAATCACATATGATGAAATGCTCCAAATCGTTCAGTCGATTTACAAGATGACTGGATCGATGGTCAAACTTCCACTGGATGAGGACACCCCTGAGAAGGTATGTCTCTCAGTACGCCCTCCGTTCACAAATGTTCACTCACCACCTCCTGGCGAATAGCGGGTGGACAAAATTTTTAGCAACATGGACCGTGATAAAGATGCCAAGCTTACATACGACGAGTTCGTCGAGGGAAGCAAACAAGATCCCACGATCGTACAGGTACGGCTCCCGACACAGCTCACAGCATTTGCGCCGCCTGACCACAGATTTCCTAGGCCTTGTCCTTATACGATGGTCTTGTGTAGAAGCGTGCCATAGACGATTCCGCCGCCTACTCGGCTGCGTGCCGCTTGTTATTTCACTATTCAGTGGTTTGTTTCCTCAGGTAGAATCGGATGATTACTTTCTCTCGTTCTGTTCTAGTTGTACTTTATCCATATTCACCGACCAAACCCGTATTGTTTCCTTACATCTAAGTCTATGAACAGGTACCAGGCCTCTTTTTCAGTAAAAACCATTGTTATACTCGGTGTATGTATGGTAGAGAATGCGAACAACGTACACATGATACCCCTCACCCCCGGCTCGGCCCCGGAATGTACCACCCACCACAGCCACCAGCAGTTATGAGGATCCCACAGATGCAGACGGAAGCCTACCGTACTTCCGCAAAACTCGGGTCTCAACATCATCGCCAAGCCAATTATACAACCCCTCGGCAAATTGGAGGTTGTCCCTCTCAGCCGAGAAGATCTTGTGATAGTCCATCGGCTGCCCGGGCTGGCCCTGTTGCATCGCCCCGGCAAACGGGCTTGCCATCTCCTGCGACGATTGAGACGCCGCTGATCATTTCCGATTGGGCCAAGTGGAAAATTGCACAGCATACCAAAGCAAAGAAGTCGCGATCAGAAAATCCCCCGTCAGAAGGCGCCAGTCGAAAGATCGGTGTGAGTGGATTTGGAGCGGAGACGTGTGCACAGCGGGTGAAGAATCAAAATCAAGTGAAAAGAAAGTGCATGAGTGATCACGGATCTCGGCAAAAATTCGCCGGAGCGGAACGTACAGTTATCGCTCCCGAGTATGAGCCGGTACAATCCGTTGAGACCGAAGAAGTTGAGGAAATACCAAGAGAGTGACGAAACCCATCGCACGTCCATATCGGGGGTCTCAATCCCTCGTTGCAGCATCGACTTGAACCCCAGCGTCAGGGGGAACGGGAGCTTGACTATGTGGAACAAACATGGTGAGTTCACGTGTACATTCTTATTCGCAGAAGCCCAGGCCGAGCTCGGGATTCTGATAAGAAAGAAGAGGAAACGTATTCGTCGGTACCTTGCACCGCACCCCGGGACGAACGGGGGCAAGGTTCCGGGTGTGTAGGGGGATATATATAGGCGCCGGAAAAACTCACTGAGAACGAAACCCTGGAAAAAAAAGTTGATCCAGCCCATGATGACCATTTGGGGGACCATCATAACCATCTGTGTCTTCATTCCTGCCATCATCCCGTCCATTGCGCCGGGGTCCGTCAAAATATTCGGAGCGGTCGGGGGCGCCTCGCCCGGCTTCAGAGGCCCGTCCTTCAGGTACTTCCCAGAAGCAAAAGCGTCGTCAAGGTGTAGTGAAATTGCGTGGTAGATGTGGGGTGGAATGGGTGACTTGGCGGCAGTTGCGCGAAGGACCTGGGCACGGAGGACACCGCGTCTGGGAGATGACACCACGTTAGCGTGATCGGGGACGATTGGGGTCGTGCTCACTGTTCACGGATCGCTGCTCTCGTGAGTTTCTTTGGGGGAGTTTGAAGTAGAGTGACGACGTAATGTCTTAATACACCGACAAGAATCTGAGCGCGTGGATCAGTAGGACTTCCGCGCGAAGAGAAGGACATGTGCGCATACCATGACCAACGTGATTGGGAATAATACCCAGTCCCGAATCTGTGGGTCGAGATACAGGGAAACCCTGCAAATCCGCAAAGGTCAGACCAGCTAACGAGAGTGGAGGAGATTTGAATTACGTCGAGCTCGACATATCGGCAGTCACTGTGGAGGATGGCCAGTGGGCCAGCAGCATGACGGGTGATGTTGCTTCGGCAAATGCCGTTGACCCTAATACACCTTCGCCCGCCTCACCTTGCCTGAACTTCGGAATTCTGCAAATCATGAACCTGCTAGGAATCGTCTATGCTATCGAACAAGAACATAGGGGGTCTACGTGTGGTTACTGCTCGCCGTCCGGCCAAAGGAGCAGAGAAGCATCCAGCTTCCACGATGCCCAAATGGTGGCCGCTTCCTTAGACTGCGAGGTTAATCACCAAGATTCCCGAGCGTCCTCCTTGGAATTTACCCCTTAATGTCGGTAGGGATACCAAGGAATAATTGACCGAGGATGGAGGCGCTCCGGGACATACTGCTACAAACCGGACATGAAGAGGACCTGCTGTCCGCAATATACGATAAAGTCAGCAGACCTCCCCGGTCCCTTGACATGTTTGTGTGACTAATCCCTTACTCAGACTAGATGCTCTGAAGTTTCGGCCATCCGCAAGCCAGCGTAAAGCCCTCAATAGGTAGGTTCCCTGGCTGCTCTTCGATTTCCCTGGCCAAAACGTGGAATGTAGATGGAATCGGTTCGTATTACACGGCGATGCACCAGGTGATGCAGATGGGCAGAGCGAAAGGTGAGGCGGCTCGCTAGGTGTCCAATTGCCAGGCGCTCACCCATGACAGCCATAAACAAAGTATAAAGCCGAAGCACGCCAAGAAAGGTGCCCCAGAGTACTCGCTTATCAACTCAATACACGCTTCCGAGAAGCACGTTCTGGGAGGACAGCACTCTGCCCACGCACTCGAGGTCGGTCTGATAGCATCACATATAAACTCCGGACCTCAATTGACATATCGCAGGTGACGCTCGAACCCTCCAGTTACACCGACGAAAAATATCAACTCTTCAACGCTTATCAGACCTCTATCCATAAAGACAGCACCTCTCCTTATAGCTTCACGCAATTCCTAGTAGAATCTCCTCTGAGGGTAGGTCCCCTGCTCCTCCGATGACCTGTATCTAATGGTTGCAGAAGACAAGTTTGATTCCTTATAACTCCACTCCGCCTGAACATCTCCCCAGAGTATACGGCTCTTACCATCAGTTGTACCGGCTGGATGGCAAATTAATCGCCGTGGCTGTCTTGGACATTTTACCTTCGGTATGGCGAAGTTTCGCGGACGTTGACTAAGCTATCTGACGCGCCCGCCGTAGTGCGTATCCAGTGTTTACTTCATGTATGATCCCGCTTTCGAGAAGCATTCGCTTGGGAAGGTTTGGGACCTATTTTGTTGTCCTGTTACTTTCGTTTTCCGTCTCACCGTTATCGCAGGTGAGTGCTCTGAGGGAGATTTCCTTGGCGAAGGAGATTCATGATGCAGGCGTTGACGGTCACGAACACCTATATCTCGGTTCGTGGCTGCTATTCTCCCGAACCTCGATCACCAGCGCCAATACATTCGATAGGTTACTACGTGCATACCTGCAAAAAGATGAAATACAAAAGCGAATACTCACCTTCCTACCTCCTGGATCCCGTGCGTCATGTATCTCCCATCTTTGTTCTTTTTTTTGATGGGATGTAGGAGGACTATACTTGGCACCCGATGCAGGAATGCATCAGGGAGCTGGACAAAACGCGTTACGCATGTTTTGCCCACCCAGAACACTCATCGCAAACACCAGCCCCGCAGAGAGGTCAGCGTCGCCCCTCATGGCGCAACCTTTTCTCCTCACTCGGGTTTTCAGCCCCGACACTGGAGATCCCGTTGGAAGTTTTCGAGTCCCTCCAGGTTATCGTGAATGATGACGATGGGCAACCCCGCATTGAATCTTTCTCCGTACGTCTCCTGTACTCTCATCACCTGCCCAGACCCGATTCACCTAGAAAACTAGGACCGCCAATGGTCGGACGAGGACGGTGTGAGAGAGACATTATCTACTCTCGTACATTCCCTCGGCTTGAAGCTCGCGAAGCGTCTGGTCTATCATATACAGGAGCTGGATTATCCATAGTCCATGGGAGGATCGCCACACGACTATGACCATTGTCACGGAAGTCGTAGTGTTTTCATCTGCAATTTTCTCTGACATTTGATCCGCGGGATTTGTCCCTGTGTACGTGCGCAGAGTTGTTTAGCGCAGTTCTTGTTTCGCTTGTAGCTCTGGGACTGGTAGTGAGCATCTCTGTAGGATCCAATCCACGGTCCAATAGGGCAGCAATGTTGGTGATCCCGGGCGCAAATCTCCAACCCAATTACCTTCTATCGTCAGACTTTTGGTCACGACTTGGAATCTGCGACGGCGCGAGGTAGCACCTGTGCCCGGCACTCAATTGATCGGAATGGAGGACGCGATCGCACAGCCCCTAATGAGGTCACGTGCACATGTATCTCCCGCTTACCGTGTCTAATGGCCAAAAACCCACGGACACCAAGCGTTGGAACGTTGGCGCGTTGAGTCCGTGTTTCCGGACGTGTTTGGGCCCATTATAAGGGGTTTTTGTAGAAACGCGAACCATGGTTGCCGCGGCATCACATGATATTAAGAGGACCAAATAGGCGAAACCAAACAACGAGTCGGTTATAAGCGCGCCGTTCAACCGCTCCTCCTCTCTCATCAGCACTACCACAATCCGGGCTTCCATCCCTCTTCGTTCTCTGATACAATTCAATATGTACTCCGCCATCCTCGACTCTATCCCCGCCATTTCTCCTCAGTCGACCCCTTCCAAGAAGGTTCGTTGACTCACCGCTACCGCACGTCGCGTCGGACGCGTTCTAATATCAACGCGTCGCGTTAATTACTCCAGGCTGCCGCTGCTATAAAGGACCTCGCGTTGAAGACTCCCACTAAAGACGCGAAGGTTGAGAAACTCGAGTTCGACATTTTCGACGATGCCCCCCGCGATGAGTCTCCCGACACGGTCGACTGTGACGCCACCGAGACTGAGGTCGATTCCGGAGACGCTGAGCTTGAAGAACTCAGGAAGCAATTCGTTGGTGATGTTGACATTACCGAAGGTTTGTGCCACAGATCGTCACCATTAGGACGCGTCTCTGACGACGCTCCGCTTAGACCAGGAGCCCCTTCTCATCGAGACGAAGCGTCGCTTCGTGTTGTTCCCTATTCAGTACCCTGAGGTGCATACAGCCCCACGCGCGTCACGTCTCTTTCTCTAACATGTCTTTATAGATCTGGCAGATGTACAAGAAAGCCGAGGCATCCTTCTGGACAGCGGAAGAGATGGATCTCTCAAAGGATCTCCATGACTGGAACAACCGGTTAAATGCCAACGAGCAACACTTCATTTCCCATGTTCTCGCTTTCTTCGCCGCATCCGACGGCATTGTCAACGAGAATCTCGTTGAGCGGTTCTCCAATGAGGTCCAAGCCGCCGAGGCTCGTTGCTTCTACGGCTTCCAGATCATGATGGAAAACATCCATTCAGAGACATACTCTCTCCTTATCGACATGTACATCAAGGATCCCGCTCGTCGTGACTATCTCTTCGGCGCCATTGACACCATTCCCTGTATCAAGAGGAAGGCTGACTGGGCTCTCCGTTACATTAACGACGACCGTGCCTCCTTCGGCGAACGTCTTGTTGCCTTCGCCGCGGTCGAGGGAATTTTCTTCTCTGGATCGTTCGCTTCCATCTTCTGGCTGAAGAAGCGTGGTCTCATGCCCGGTCTTACCTTCTCCAACGAATTGATCAGCCGTGACGAGGGTATGCACACCGACTTCGCTTGCCTCTTGTTCAGTCACCTCAGGAGGCGGCCCCACCCCAACCTCTTGGAGAAGATCATCAAGGAGGCCGTCGTCATTGAGCAGGAGTTTTTGACTGATGCTCTCCCCGTCTCCCTCATTGGCATGAACGCCAAGCTCATGTGTCAGTACATCGAGTTTGTTGCTGACCGTCTGCTCGTTGCTCTCGGCAATGAGAAGGTCTACAATGTTACCAACCCCTTCGACTTCATGGACATGATTTCGCTCCAAGGCAAGACCAACTTCTTCGAAAAGCGTGTATCAGAATACTCCAAGGCTGGGGTCAACCACACGACTACTTCAACCCCTGCTGATGAGCAGACTCAAAGCACCAAGGCTTTGTGAGTTCCATCTACCCCAAGGGCTCCTCTTACAGCGACTGACTGTTCTCTCTCTAGTACCATTGACGAGGATTTCTGAACATGTACCCCCGTTACCACTATATCCCCGCCCTCACTTTTATTATGTATCCATCGCGCTATCCACCACCCAATTTATGCATGTGTGTTATCTCAAGTCGTTTAGTTACATGTAGGCCCATTGTAGAACCAGTAATTATCTGTTTTGTCGACAGCTCTCGGAATGGAATCAAGTTGTTAACAAATGACTGCCGAAACTTTAAACGCCTAGAACTTGTTACTGCGTTTTCTTCGTTTCGCCAGTTGTGGTCGCCGTGGCGGCTCTCGCCTTGCTTTCCTCCTGAACAGAGACAATGATATATGCCACGAGTACGAGGTTTGCTGCGAACACAGCAGTCAACGCAGAGGCAGTCGCATCCCCTGAAAAAGTAAAGCCATCACGCATGGGAGGCGAGTCTAAACGGACAGTAAGACGCACCAGCCCACAGGTGTTTCTGAGATAGGAAGTAGGAGGCTATTGGAACAACGGCAAGTGAGATGCTGAAGGTAAATAACTTGGCCAGTACGCCTCTACGCAATGGCCGTCAATAACTCGCTCATTCACTGTAACTTTAAGGGGATTACGCACCCCTGCAGTCCCTTGTCAGCCACTTGATTTGGCCCGCTCATGATCAAGGAACGCGGATGACCGTGGTTGAGAGCACCCGCGACGTGTGTGATCGAGTGTACTTGTCCTCCCTCGTGAATCTTCCCCATGGACCCCGCACCACCCGACCTCTCTCCCAAGGCCAGTGGATCAAAACCACTCCCTCAACGAACGCGTAGGCCTTCCTCGACTCGACCGAGTCGTTTGGCTCACGATTCCACCCACTCACAACCGACAATTCCAGAGGACGAATCGAAAGACGCTCTTGAATCCTCTGGACAACAACAGACGAAGAGTTCGTTGTGGAATCGACTGGGGCTCGGTATGACCTCGGGGCACGCGGAATGGGATATTCTTCTCGTTTCTACTTGCTTGAAATTGCTCCTTTTCCCTGCCTAGTGAGTTCTGGAATGACTATTCTGCCGCCGGCCTGCGTGTCCTGATCTGCATTCTCCAGTCGCTCGACAGACTTTGAAGTTCACCGGAACTGGCTCGCTATCACGCATTCACTGCCGATATCGAAGTGGTACTACGACGTACGGGCCCTGTTTCTCATGTTTGCGTAGAGTTGAAACGAAGGAGCTAATGTTTTGCGCAGACAACGTCAGAGTGGAGTGAGGGTTCCCAGCTTCCGTTCGACTTCGCAACAACTGACACTTTGTATAAGCGTTGGACTACCCGCCATTTTTCGCCTACTTTGAGAAGGTCATGTCAATACCAGCATATTGGATCGACCCCCAAATAGTCGACTTGCAGAACCTCAACTATGACTCGTGGTCGGTCATTGCCTATCAGAGGTCGACCGTTATTCTTACGGAACTCGTCCTTGGGTGGGCGCTCCTGATGTGAGCCCGCGTTGGGAAGCTAATTCCGTACGCCTGCTGATGGGGGTTGTGAGCGAGGTTCATCCCTGGATCCCAGCATCCGTCTATGCAGCGAATTATTTCCGCCTCGCTGTTCTTGCATCCAGGGTTCTTGATCGTCGATCATATACACTTCCAGTATAACGGGTTCATGTATGGTATCCTCCTCTGGTCCCTTTTAATGGCTCGTAATGTAAGTTATCCTTCCCCTTTGATGCCAGAGTATTGTTCATGCGGACTGCAGGGCAATACCCTCACAAGTGGGATTCTATTTGCCGTGTTACTGAATTTCAAGCACATATACATGTATCTGGCGGTATGTCTTTACGAGCTGACTGTTTCCACACTCGTCTTGACGCGAGCTCCTAGCCAGCATACTTCGTATACCTTCTCCGAGCATATTGCATGTCGCCTTCGGGGGAAATCCTCCCCGTTCGATTCCTCACGCTCGCGAACGCAGTGATACTCGTTTTCCTTCTTTCCGTTGGACCGTTCGCTCTGATGGGTCAGCTGCCGCAACTACTTTCACGGTTGTTCCCATTCACCCGTGGGTTGAACCATGCGTATTGGGCTCCGAACTTTTGGGCGTTGGTCACTACTTTAGATCGAGTTTTACTAAAACGTGGGTGTTTTTCCGTACCTTATCCGCTGGGCGTGTATCTGAACGCGTCGAATTCCAGTGGCCGGAAAGACGGGATTCGATCTCCCCATCAATGAATCTGGGGTCGCATCGAGTTCGAGGGGTTTGGTGGGGGATACCGTCTTCGCGGTTATCCCGAATGTGCAACCATTTCACACTTTCGTTATCACACTGGGTGTCCTGATGGTCAGCCTCGTCTCCGCGATAGTTACTTTTGAAACTCCTTATGATCTTCCCTCCTACAGGTTTTCATGGCGAAGCTTTGGGTGACCCCAACTTACAAATCCTTCCTGACCGCTCTCACCCTGTGCGGATACACTTCCTACATGTTTGGTTGGCACGTCCACGAGAAAGCTATCTTACTGGTTCTCGTGCCGTTAAGGTATGACCTCCAGTTCACTGCGCTTTGTTGGTGACTGAGTGATGGGTAGTTTGCTAGCAGCGGAAAACCACGCGTACTTTAGGACGTATCTGATCGCCAGTGTAGCCGGTATCTATTCATTATTCCCCTTGTTGTTTACTCCTGCCGGTTAGTCCCGCTATTTCCCGGATGTCGGTGGTAAACTCACAGCTATGGTTCTGTCTGCAGAGTCCCTCATCAAGCTCATCTACTCCCTCGTGTGGACAGTGATGGTCTTTTTGCCTATACAGCGCAGGGTATATGAGTGAGTGATCTGTCTACGCATACACCTCAGAAGGGTGACGTATTTGCTTTACAGATTCCCTCGCTCCCTGACCTTCGTCATCCTCGATACTCTCGAAAGACTTTACATCGCCGGTTTTATCCCTCTACATCTGGTTGTCACGACCCTGCCTTATGTCTTGGGCCCCTCGAAAGAGTTCTTGCCCCTCCTGTTGACGAGCGTATATTGTGCCCTTGGGCTGGTTTGGGCATTCATCCGACTTTCGGTGATTTACCTGTGGTCCCCAAACCTGTCACTACACCCCGCCCAGACTGCTCAGTAGTTGTGTGGTCGTGAAAATGGGGAAATAGATGCATGTTTGGGGCGTGAGATGTCGTACGCGATACAGTATGTAATGAAGTAATATACCGCTCGAGTCGAGGCCTGAGGTTTTACTTCTTGGCGATATGAACGACTGTACGAAGGTGGTCGAACCGGGGTCGCAGCAAACCAGGGATCAAAACTCACCGTCCTCATCCTCAAGTATATGGTCGAGCCCAACCTTCTGGCCCCTAGCATGTTTCGCACTCGAACCCCAAACGATCGCGCTTCAGATAGTCCAAATCGTATCAGTAATCAGTGCCTGCGGCGAAACCGGTCATCAAAACAGTAACTCACTATTTCATCTGTTTCGCGATCTCCTTGTGAATGGCGTTACAGAAATCTTGTATAGAGCATTTGCCCTGACGCAATACCACGGGGGCTGAGTAGTCTGGAGCGGCCCCGCGCGGTTTGGTGTAGACTCGGACGAGATTGAGGTCTTGCCACATTCTCCCTATCAACTCGTCGACGTTGAGCCATTCCTTTGAAGAAATTGGCACACTGTGGGGGATTTTGTATAGGAGGTCAAGTTCTTCAATTGAGATGGCGTCGATCTGTGAGTTCGAGTTCAGTCAATTGGTATCATAACCTGCGGGAACGAGGTTGGGGTGCGTGCCTTGTTCAGGACCTGGACGTAACCGATTAGAAATCGTGAAAGGGGTGTCGGTGTACGCGCTGCTCACGTATATTGCGGGGATATACACTCGGTTTCCTTCAACAACGTCCACCAAGTCGTCCGCCGTAGCGTTCGGTTGTCGAATTGCAACGTCGGCATTTGCTATCCTATACTCGCTCAGAATAGCCTTGATTTCATCGTGATCGATATTGGTAAGCGGTACGGTGTTCATAATGGCTATGCCACCCTTGTCCTTCTTCCGAACGGTGATTGCTGGAGGTCTCTTGTTCAGTCGGATCCCGAAACCTTCCAGTTCGGATTCGATTACTTTCTTGTCACCAAGGGGTTTGAGTACGTCCAGGATGATAAAAATCAGGTTACACGTCCGGGCGACTGGTTCGGAAGTAAGCAGGGTGGTTCTGGGGAAAGGATAGAAACGTACCTGCGATGACCTGGCGACCTCTACCCCTACCGTCGTTCGCCCCTTCGATAATTCCAGCTGCACGGCAATCAGACCTCGACAATCTGGTGGAAAATCCATGACCTACGGAGATCTAGAATTTGTATTGGAGCGCCATGCACTTTCAAAGTCCCAGGCACCGTTGTAAGGGTCGTGAATTCGATTTCACTGACTTCTGAGTGGGTACCGGTGAGCCTGGTCATCAACGTAGACTTTCTTGGATGAATATTACTGTAAACCTGAGCCGCTTGTTACGCTCACCTTTCCAACTGAAGGGAATCCGACAAATCCAACAGATGCAACACCCGTGCGTGCAACGTCAAACCCAATACCGCCACCCCCGCCCCCTCCAGACTTTGGGTCGATTAACTCACGGCGGAGCTTGGCGAGTTTGGCCTTGAGCTGACCCAAATGGTAGCTCGTCGCCTTGTTCTTTTGGGCTGTTCACATGAAAAAAAGAAAAGCTTTACAGGGTGAACGCGAGAGCAACGAAGTACAAGAAATCATACTTTTTGCCTAACGGGTGGGACACCGAGCGCGGTGAGCAACGACCAACACCGAAGAATACTCCGAGGGTCCGTTGGCACTCACCATCTCATCTTCGATTTCCTGGACCCAGCGTTGGGTCAATGAGGTGAACAATAGGCGGACGGAATGTTTTTCACCTTTATCTTTTGTACGGTCGTCATTGTCGCGGCGGGAGCAGTTTGTATCCCAAAAAGGCAAAGGCCCGTTGCCTCCCTCCGTCTTCCCTTACCACCAGCTCTCGCTCTCTTCGCCAGCTGCCTCCTATCCTTTAGATACCAGCAAAGCGACTGGTTCGCCATCCGACGCTCTCACTCTTTTTTTACAACCGAATCTCCCAGCTATGTGCGGCAATGGTCCTGGGTGGAAACGTGAAAAGGTCCCCGACCACAAGGTACTCCCCTGTTTTTCTCTCTCGATGTTCCGCATATACTCAGCCCTCGTCTCCGCCTGCAGTTCGACTTTGTGGATACGAGGGAATTCACGGACAACGGCTGTGGCATGCGATCCAAGTTAGCGGTGCCTGACCCCGAGATTTGTGTACTCTAACTCACCCCTTCCGCTTCCCTTCCCCCCAGGTATATGTGGCTCTACATTATCGTGCTCAAGGACTTCCTTGTTTACGTCCTGGATATCTTCACGGCCATTACCATGTTAACCTCCCAGCAATGGTCGAACCAAATCTTCAACGACTGTCCAACGACCAAGAACTGCGTGGCCGTCCCGTTCGACGTTGGCCGGTGGTTGTTCGTCGGGTGTATCATCTTTGGTTTCCTTCTGGTGCGCCGAAAATTTGGGCGCCTCACGACCGTTCACTGATAGATACCCCCAGCTCGCGTATGAAGCTCACAAATCTAAGAAGATTGTCGCAAGCAGGGACATCTCCTACGCGTTCACCAACGTTATGGCCAATAACTATTACTCGCTAAGTACGCTCTAGGACCGAGTTCGGACCTAACCATCAGGATACTGATGCGCCCCACCATTCCGCAGGGTCATATGATCACTTCTGTTTCTTTGACCACATCCGAGAGTCGTCTGAAGGACGTGACAGCGTCGCTTTCTTCGTCTTCTTTACCTTCAAGAGTTGGAAGCGTGTTCTATTGGCAGACGGGCCTCGCCAGTCCATCAACGCTCTGACCTTGTATGCTGTTTACCAGTCCAAGAAGAGCAACAGTGGTGAATGGTACGACCTCACCAAGTACTTCAGGGGCAACACTGTCATCGCCACTGCTCTCACACTCTCTACACTTTTCACCGTCCTCATCTTCGCCGGTTCCCTTTTGCTTCTGATCGCCGCCGCCGTCCTTTATGTCCCACTCCTATGCCACATTCGAGGTAACCTTAAGGAATACTGCTGTCACAAGGTTGATAAGGTAATTGGTATCTGTTTTTGACGACGTCGGTACCAAATACCTAACATATACTCTTTCAGCGTATCGCCGAGATTATCAGGCGCAGGACTAAGCAGAGGCAACAACGTGCCGAAGAGCTCGCTAAGAAGGAGGCTGCTGGAGACTACTCGCACCTCAAGAATAAGAAGGGCGAGATTGTCGGAAAGCCTCAACCTCAACCCACATTACCTGCGCTGTCTGTGGATGATGACTTCGACGATATGTCTTCGATGAAACAACGTGGTCCCCCTGGCGGCTTTGACGGTTATCACAGTGATCAGAAGAGTAGCATTGTCGACTACCCGATCATGCCCGCATATAATCAGCCGTACTCCCATCACCAAGCACCCGGAAATCCTCAGTATAACCCTTCGGTGCCAAACGTACACGATGATCGATACGACGATGAGACGGGGAGCCAGATTCACCTGGCGTCAGCGGCCGCCCCCATCCCTCGTGGCGGGAGCGCTGATCCCCACTACGGATATGTTGCGGACCACTACAACATCTACTACACCAACGATCAGAAGGACTACCCACAGCCTTCGCAGACGCCGGCCCCTGCATACGACTCCTACCCTCAAGATTCCTATGCGCACACTCAGAGAGACGCGTACGGAAACGACCCGTATTACCAACCTGGGTACGGCCAGGGTCTACCACAGCAACGAGGCGGGGGCAGGAATGATGATGGGGCGAGCGGGTACGGGCGAGCAGTGTAGCCCATTTGCTCTCGGCCGTTTCCCCGCTCTGTGTCATTTACTGTGTATATGTATCGCAATCGCTCATCGTCTGTTTCCTCTATCAGCTGCCTAATTCCCCTCATTTTGTCCTTATCCCTCAGTCTTTTCTCTTCTATCCTTTTATTCGCATTCCCTCATCACCACATATCACTTCTACCACTTTCATTTTTTAGGCCTGTTATATAAGTACAATCGGGATTGAAACTCGATTTCCCATCGCCATGTTATCAGAATGTCGTCTCGTGCGCACGACCCGCAGGGCGCGGGTTTTCTAAGTCGCACCCACGCTTTCCCTGTTTGGCAGACGAAACAACTCCAACTTGCAGAGTCACGGCTCTGGAGAAAGGCGGCCGGATTTCTAGTAGTTACTCGCCGACGAAATCGGTCTCTGGACCTCCCCAGCTACCTAAATCCTGGCAATGTTGATGACTGGCGGATACCGCAAAAGTTCTGGTTACCAGAGTTGGTCTGTAAGTCCACGTACATCACTGAGAGTCCCTGATACTTCGTCCCCCACAGGACACGTCTCCCAGTAGCTGTGGTTCTAAGTACATTTAGAAGACATCTGTTGCACCACTGTTCCCCACCTTACAACGGGCCGAATATTTCTTCACCAATCCTATCGACGATTTTTTCCATCCTTTCCAATCTCCTCTCCAAGTTCCCAGCGAACTTCTCCAGATCACCCCGTGTTTTTTCAGTCTCGATTGGCTTATTAGAGTCGTCGCCCGTCCATCGATCGCAGCCCCGCTTGGCCATTTTGCAGAGTGAGCACCCAGTACCAATCCCGTTCCAAACGCACACCCTCTCATGAGACCGGCACCACGTACAGGAATCACTGCGTTAGGCGGTTTTCGCGGTTAGCATGGAACTCTCGGCATGTATATCTGTCTTGCACCCGCTTACCGTTTCGACATAACTTTCAATTCCTTAACTTTCAATTCCTTTGCCTTACTACTACTAGCGCTTGTGCTCGCAACTGGTGCCTTCGTTGGAGGCTTTCGTTTCCGCTTTGCCGGCCACTCTTCCTCACTTTCATCTTCAGATTCATCACTATCGGTTGACTCCTCTCCTAGTTCCTCCTTCACCCGCCTAAGCCTCGCTCCAAGCACCGAGAGCTTCCTCTTTTTGCTCTGTCCCCTTCTGCTTTGTTCGGCTTCCCTATCCTCGGATGCCTTCAGGGCCGCCTGGAGCATCCGAGGAGGGAGCGAAGCAAGGTCTTTGACACTTCGAGTCGATTTTTGTTGTGACATCGCCGCGATGCAGGTGGGAGAGGGTGGATAACCCCTCCTGCACCTACCTCAATAGATTCATCGACAGACCACTTCAGTTACCTATCCTCTTATCTGATGGATCTTTTGTGATCTGGCACTCATGGTATTTTATAGCTCTCGTAAGGGTAATCGCCGTGTATCCGCTCCTTAAACTGCGACCGCCCCGTTTCCCGGTCGTCAGTCTGCACCATCTCGCGCCTGGCGTGTGAACGAAGAGCGAAATACACCTCGCTCTGTCCTTGGTCACTGTAAGGCCTTAATGGATCATCACAATTGTTACGTTGGAACGAAACGAATGGTGCTGATCGCAACTGCGACACGCACACCTGAACGTTTTATCACGTCCATCCGGCAAGTCGGGGGCCCACAGGAGGATGGGCGATGTCTCCGGGTCCCAACGATCGGCGGCGGACCCGGAGATGATTCGAGCGCTCTTGACCTTGACAGCTCGCGATCAAGCCGAGATCGATCCCCACCTGCCCTTCCACATCTCGGGAGGGTTTCGGCACTTCCGCATCACCCGTTTATCGCTGCGCAACGTAAGCGCATTACGCATTCACACGTCCGATCACCTTAGTAGGACCTTACGCATCTCCTACCGCACAACAAGTTTGAAACCAGTACGCCACGAGGACGCTCAGGAAGATGGGCAAACCTTGAATTTTGGACAGTTCATGATCCTTTCCTGAGCAACAGGTCGTGGACCTGGCGCTTGTTTGGAATGTAACCCTTTGAGTACGGAAGGGAACCAGTCCTCGCTCGCTTATGGCAGCCGATTTGGGACATGTTGCTTTGCTCCGAGTTGGCGCGCCGCTAAAACCGGTGACGGGGTCCGATGCGTGCTTGTTGAGCAAATTCCCGCAGGGAGTCAATTCATCGAGAATCTAGCAATAGGACCAGTCAATGGCTTCCCCCCAGAGCTATTTCGCACTCTTAGTACTGGTTGAATGAGTGCAACGGGCCGATTAAACCGGTATGAGGTGGACAAGGAACGATTTATAGCCATGCTAGCTTCCGTGTGGAAATTGCTGTAATTCCACCGACCACATAAAGTTACGCAGGAGAACGTCGTGAGGACAAGAGGCGCCGCACATGAATCAAGGTCAAATTGCTACGACATATCTAGGGTTTTCGCTTTCAATAAGGGCCTCCGGGAGCTGATTTTGCCACTCGTCGGCCATTTGGGCCCTTGAGAGCAATATTACTTACATTCGGTAGATTCTTCTGTGATTCCCGTGGATACCTTTTTACTATATTCCTGCGTGTTTTGTTTCATCAGGAGCGACCCTTAGTGTCAGCCGCTCGGAAATATGATGATGAACGCAAGGATTGGTTACCGATACCATGGAAGATGAGGGTTGCAGCGACGAGAGCAAGGCTAAGTGGTGCCCTCGAATCAGTATTCCAGATCTCCGTTTACGGGAACCTGATGAGGCTTCCACAGCTCACCCAGTAACCGTCGGATGACTGACCCGACCCCTGCCGTCGAACACAGGGTGGGGAAGAGCGTAACCCGTAGAGCTGCACCGTGAATCCATCGTGGGGGTTTCTTCTCGTAAAAGCGTGCGTCGTGGAAGCGGCAGAGAGGTTCTCGCGAGCACCACCCTACCATCATGGAAGGAGTCGGCCAACGCTCACGCCTGGGAGTTCCGAGGAGGTGATCACCCCGCCCGAAGATTGTTTCGTGATCCACCTCTGCTGGAAGGTGCTGAGAACACTAGAAAGAAGAGGCGACCACTGACAAATCCACTGGTCAGCTGTTCGAAGACTTGAGTGAGTCTACGAGAAGCGAAATTCGCTCTCCTGAGGTGACAATGTTCCTGATCACATGGGCTAGTTGAGGACAGACTCCTCTTTGGTCTTGTGCCATCACGTCTCTCGTCGATCTCGCCCTCCCTTCGCTAACTTTCGCCGCAGGAGAAAGCGCTGGGCAAAGGAGTGGGACACCTGAGTGTGGGAGAGGAGGGCTTCGCCTCGTCCTCCCGGGTGCCGGTTTAAACCAGAAGGTTCTCACGCGTTCGTTTTGGGCCACCACAGTCGATGTCGGGAAACGATCTAGTGGGAGGTGTTACGGCGGTTGGGGTGCGGATCGAGTAAGGATTGGGCAAGGTAAACACGGACGATTGGGTCTTGCGTTCCCTCATAGGCGGCGTCGATCTGATCCTGCTCTCCTTTCGGACCCACGTAAGTACGAAAATTTGAAGCATGGGGTTGCCGTCTGACATCCAGGAGCTGGGGCCCGAGGCGTCAGAAGATGAGGCAGAACAATGCCGGAACTCGTGGTCACC
>Ga0307517_10001661_pt1 | contig 36760 bp, 30 predicted proteins | sample 23_EM_MG_FD_194515 | JGI IMG/M metagenome (GOLD analysis project Ga0307517, IMG submission 194515) | Populus trichocarpa ectomycorrhiza microbial communities from riparian zone in the Pacific Northwest, United States - 23_EM | ecosystem: Host-associated > Plants > Roots > Unclassified | place...
CCCCCCCCCCCCCCCCCCCCCGGTAGAGTCACACTACCCTTTTCCTCAACAGAGACAAAAGAGAGAGAGGAGGGGTAGGGATGGATGGTGGGGGAGAGAAAGATAGATAGGGTGGAGATGATCCTATTGGCTCTCATAGGCTGAATCCTTTGCTTCAGCCCTACTTCTCCAGCGATTTGAGTCATTTCGCTTAACTTGACTGGAGGGTTGGCATGCGGAGATGGGGGGGGGGATCTACATTCTGCCACGAGTGGGAATTGGGCGCTAAGCCGCTTGGTGGGGTGGTTTGGCTTGCTGGCTGGCTGGCTGGCTGACTTTGTTTTTACCTCTCCGGGGGAAAGGGTGGAGGGGGTAGTGACCACTACTCGAGTACTGTACTCGAACTTACTGGTCATGTGTGGACCTTCCTCCCTTCCTCCCTTCCTCCTCCCCTCCTCTACCAGAACAAGAAGAAAGCTACCAATACAGATAACCGGTAGGAAGTACCGTACCGTATCATCATCATCTTGCTTGTGATTTTTTGAGCACTTTTGTTTTGTGCCTTTTTTTCTTTTTTTCTTTTTTTCACGAAAAATCAGGTTTCCCTTCGGTTCGAAATCGGTCAAGGCTCCTCCTCTCTTTCCCCATAATTCGTTTGGGGTTTTATTAATTAATTAATTAATTTGCGGAGCGTTTTTATCTTTTTTGCCCTTTTTTTTCTCTTTCCCCCGACTGTGGGGCTCGCGCCTTAGGCAGAGTATAGTACAATAGTATATTATATACTCGTACTCGTACTTATTGTGCTAGCACAGCATAAAGTCAGTACCCGTAAACCGTCCATGGTTAAGGTACCGCGATCAGTATATCATACTGTATGGTACTCAGTGCTCGCAAGGTTCCTCCCCATGAACCTGCATCAGCAAGCCAAATACTTACCTACCACTGGAAAGTGCGTCATATCAAATAAACTTCCCAGAACGCGGAACTCCGAGAGCACACACTTTGCTTGCTTGCTTGCCCCACCGCAATACAAGGAGGTTCTCGGCATCACAAAGCGTCACTCGAGTGTCACTGTGTCCGACTTGCATTCCTGCTTCTCCGAATGGGGGAGGTGCGGTTGCGGAGGAAGGGGGGGGCAGAAGGGAAATTACTTGCGATCAGGCTTTTCGATGCGGTAGTAGCCCTTTATTATTAGCGCTGGAACTGTACCTGGCTTTCAGCCTACGGTAAACTGTGCTGTGTAGTTGTAGCCAGCCTTGCATACGGGTGCACAAGTAGGCGCGCGACCCGCATTAGGCAGTGGAGGGAGGGACAATTCTAATAATGGGAGGCCCGGGGCCGGTTTATCGCAGGTTGGTTGAATGAATGAAAGTGGAGGGCTACTTGTAGTTCTGAGTTGGCGGCGTGGTGCAAGAAGTTTGGGACAACGAGTGTGTGTGTGTGTGGGTGTGTGTTTTGTGCCTCGGGTTGGGTTCGGTCACATGATGGATGGGCTTTAGCCAGCCATCGCTGGCTGGTCTGGTGGGTGACCTTATCGATCCTCATGCAACCCCGGAATATCGGCGGAGATAGACCCAGACTTTAGCATGGTGCAGCATTGCGTACAGTACTATACGCGATGTCCTCGGTAACGGGAGGGACAACAACTCGCAGGGTCCACGACGTCGCGCCCCGCATCCGCCCCCGGGCGTTTTTGGAGATTGGCTTCTTGTGTGCTATCATTATTATCCTGTGCGCTCGCGGATCTCCGAGGAAATTGTTTGCGATTTGTAATTGTGGGCGAGTGATACGTGGTGAATATTTGCTACGGTATATAGGTAGGATGGTCTGCTGGCTGCTAGCGCTAAGGTGTACCATACCCCCAGCGGGTATTCTGTGCGAAAGAGATATTACACCACTTTGGCTTTGGTTTTAATAGTGTTTATCATTAAGGGGTGGAGCGAAGGTGTTGGCGGGGTGGGGCGTCTAACCTCAACGCATGGAGACGTCTTGCTCGGCATAATACTAAAAAATGCCTAACCTTACATGATAATAGGAGCTTTAGCCTTACTGCTTTAGCGTAGCTTGCTTGCAGTAGATTTGAATTACTTATAACGCTAATGCTAAACACTACCGGTATCTAATGGTTATAATTGTTATGCAAGGTGTCATAGTAAGGAGACTTTTAGCCGAACGGAACTAAGCTGGGTAGATTTCTTTTTGACCAGACTCTCTTGATCACCAAACGTGATACTTATCGTAGGAATCCATTCACTGATCCCCTGACCTGTGGCTTTTCACACACGATCAAACGGCACCGAAAAGTGGAAAGCCAGCACTCTGATGGGCAGGTCCCCCGTGCTGTCTACCGAGGGATTCCTTCCTCAAGCGCGGATGGGACAGACGATCTCGGAGGCGGCTCTTTGAGGGCGCTCGATTACATAAGCTAGTATCTTGCTGCATGATACGAAAGCTGGGCTAGGGGTGGCGTCCGGTCAGCCACCAACTACTCACTGACATGAGTAAAGTATCATAATTAGACTATGATACCGGTATTTAGGGGGTAGGACTAGCTACCAAGGGGCGGGATTTGTCGTGATCACTCCCCTGAAGCCCGGCTATGCACGAATCCGGTATCATACAAAATGTCCTATCACCCCCTACAACTCGTCGCAACACTGGTACCGTAGTCTCGCTACACTGGGGTATTCAAAGTGGAAGGACCCGGAAAGGCTTAGCTGATGCTGCTATTTCATGTAAGTTTGGTACATCCAAGAGTTAATTTATAACTTTACTTTACCATATAGTACTACCGTATTTTTTCGTGTTATCCCCTGAACAGCCAGAAATCGCCATTCACGTGACTTCACCGGATAGGGTTGGGCCACATCCAGAAGCGGGCTAAGATATTAGTGTCAGTTTATCCCGGACCATCATAGACCATGATAGTACAGCGGACGTTTATGCACAAAATATATAGTATTTCTACTAGTTTAGTAATTCTTTAAGATACTAGTTAAATACATGGCGATACTATTTGATTGACTCTGATCTCACTAGGTTTTTCCGTGACTCTGCGAGTCGAGCACGTTCAATATGCTCCAAAAAACAGTGCTTCTTTTTTAAACAAATAGCCTCTCGACAAACTTTACAGCCGTAGTAGCTTCTAGCGAGTCTTGGTGCTTGGGTCCTGGAGTCTTGCTGAGCCAAAGAGACTCGTGGCTTACATGCTAGCCGACATGACTGACAGGACTTGGCAATCGGAAAAAGCTTTACAGGCTCATGTTTCTCCATAAGGTTGTCGGGCGGTTTGCCATACAGTGGTACAAGAGTCTCAGAGATTGAAGTCACAGAATAAGGCCTCGGAACTGCCTCTATGCTGGAAGGAACTTCTGGACTATTCAGAGGTAAATCCAGGAGTTCAGGACTTTGGGATTCCTGACTGGCCAGATGAGATCCGTTAAATGGTTTCCGAGAAGCGTCAAAAAGGGCAGCGATTAGATCCTGAAAGAACTCCTTGTGTGCATGAGTTGGATTTTGCGCACGCTGGCTTGACAACAAAAAGGAGTTGTTAATAGCCACATTCAATAGGAAAAAGAATAGAGGCTTCCATGTCTTCCTTTTGACTCTTTGGGTATCGTAGGTTGTCATCAGCTGCGCTGCTTGATCTACAGCTCCCATACTGTGGTTGTAGTCATCAACGGTGGTTGGTATCGGAAGACACTTTACCGGCTGATCACCGAATACTCTTCGCGTAATAGTGGCTCTAGTTGTGGTTGCGGCTGGCCGCTCGCAAAGCCGAATAACCTGTTCGTGGGGAAGTGCTACTGTGCTTGCAAATAGGACAATTTGAGCATCTTTCCAGGCAAGTTGAATAACTGATTTGTTGGCTGAAAGCTCCCAGTATTGGGTTCCCCATACAACTCGATTGTTGAAGGTTGACTTGATGCTCATAAGCCTTTCGGAGAACTTCTCGCGAGGGGGAAGCCACCCTGCAGCATGTTGGTTTTTCCGCTGACGCTGTAGGCTGAGTGACAGGGATTCCGATTGACTGAATCCTGTGGATGTAGACTGTGAGTTATACGCTTCCACTACTACAGTGGAAGTGGATTGTTGTAAGGACTCTTGTGCTGGGTCTTCGATCGCCTCAACCTTATTTCCATGAAGGAAGATAGCTGCTTCCTCCTCGGCATCCCATTGCTCCTCCCGCTTAGTACGCATTGTACGTACTGTTCCAGCAGCCCCAATGCCTAGCTCACGTAGTGTCTCCAACAACGGAATTGTCGTAAACAAATTGTCAAACCAAAGAATATGCTTATTTGCTTTAAGCATTCTTTCTCCACTATCTGGATCACGGTGGAGCCCAAGCGTGAGGGGTACTGATTCAGTCGGAGTAAAGCCATATTCTACCCAGATAGGATCAAGTTCTACTGGTCCACGATCTTTTCCCTTTGCATGAAACATCCAGTTGAGAATATATCCGTAACATGCCAAAACCCAGATCTTAAAGCCTTTTGGAGTAGGCTTATGGGGGATATTGACAATCTCTGAGGCTCTTCCGTTAAATCGCTGAATCATCTCATCAACTGCAAGATTTGGACCTGGCTTATAATACTTTTGCGCATGGGTTTTGATGTAATCCGATAAATGAATAACCCTTCCAAATGGGCTTTGAAAGCGTTGTCCTGGTTCTGTGCAGTAAAGAAAGCAATCAATCTGTTCAAATCGATTTCGGGAGATGTAGTTGCTCACTGGATGTGCGGGGAGGAATCCATCGGAAATCTTCCAATAGTCACCAATCGAAGGCTTCCGATGAAGTGCCATATAAAGCAGCCCACCAAGATATGCATAGAGTTCCCACCTACATGTCGGCTTCCATTCTCGTGCATATCCCGTATTTGTTTTTTTTGACTCCTGATAGTATTCTTTTGCTAAACTATTGGTGTAATAGGCTAATTCATCAAGCAGCTCGTTGGTAAAGAAGAGTTGAAAGAGCTCCATCGCATTTGAAGCATTGACACTTGCTGGTAGCTGAGGGTGGCCATGTGGATGCTCATTATCGGTATCGATCTGAAGGCTTCCAGTCTTCCGGTGGAGGATCTGGCTTTGGGGGCAGATTAGGCCTGCCCGGCGGGTTCTTGGAGTACTCTGGCCGCCGTACTAGATCAACGTCGTTGGATCTTCTAGGCATCTGATATATATTTAATAGACATTTAATAGAGATTTGATAGTGTTTAGATCATACAGTTTTGAATCAAATTGAGATATGTGTGGAGAAGCTGTACACATTGCCGGGCCGGACATGACATGAACACGCAAAATGTATTTTGATACAAGATTATTTCTTGGGGTGCATACAGGTGACTAAGCGATGTGACCTTACCTAGTTAGACAATGTCACGTGAATGGCGGTTTCTGGCAGTTCAGGGGATACGGTTTTTTGCCAAGACCGGTTTTTGCCCAAAATTGGGCACACAACCCTTGCAGACGATCACTCAGCCGCATTGTTGTAGACTCCTGGAACCCACACCTTGGTTACTATGCTGGCTGGGGGGATTTGAGGGCCCATTTCAGACTCCAGGCACCGGCTTGGCAAAAAACCGTAAAAACACGAGAAAATACGGTATTTATTCATGTTGGAATGGTAGGTAAAACGTCCATGAGCTGGGTAATATGAATAAATGTAAATAGAATAGGGCACCAAATTGTTTTGCGGGTAGATTGTCATCTTTAGGTTAGAAAGACACACACAGATCTTGCAATTGGGAAAATAGTTAAGTTGAGGCTTCACTGAAGTCTGGAAAACTGTTTTGTTTCTCGAGCTATTTCGGCAATAGCTTTCAATCAATGATTTTTCGCAGGCTGTCCAGACTACTAGATCAGAGCCCTCCATTCTCCATACCAAATGCCTCTTTCGAGCTCCATGAACTTATCACTCGCTATCACTGTTCCGGTACAAGATCCATGCACAATCATTCCCAAAATTTACCACAAGTTCCTACAAGCAAGATTCTTTTCATCCAATACGCACAATCTCTTCCCATCGATTATGCACACTTTATCATGAGCCTCTCATCAAAATACATTGCCGAAAAAAATCTGCCATTATTACAATTGGCCGGTTGGTAGAGCAACTAACTTAATGTAAGATTCCCGCCGTTACTTTTTTTTTTACCGAAAATTCCGCGCTTTTTGGCCTGGAACACCCCCCCCCCCTCCCCACCAACTCGCCGGAAGGAAGGATCTTATTTGAAACCCGACGGTTTCCCACGAGGCTATCTGGGAAATCTGGGTATCGGTAAGACAAGCTTGTTAGTTAGAGGGAGTACAAGGACTCGCAGTGCAATGGGACGTCGACTTTGCCGCCTACCGAGTGTGTTGATATATGGAACTGCACCTGTCCGGTCTCCGTACGGGTATATGTAAGTATTACAATGGAAGATTAAACAGGACTGGAGACTACCCGCAAAATCGGCTGTTGAGAGGGTGACCGTTTCTCTTGGTCTTCCCAGAGTCTCCGCCCATGCCGGGCGGGCGGGCGGATGTGCCTGCAGCGTGGTTCGTTCGCTGTATAGTACGAGGTGTGGGCGAAGATGGGCGAATGCAGCGCAGCGGTATGGGGGTCCTGCGGTGGGCTTGGGCAGGATGCCTTATGGCGCCGTGCTATAATACTGTGCGCTCAATTCCTAACACTTTTGTTGAACGCTCATCAACTCTGGTTACCGGATACCGGAATTAGAGCGTCTTAAATATTGTAGTTACTAATGATGCTCTCTCCTCCACTGCCGAGCCGAGCATGCCCAAACTCGCGTGGTGGCAGAAGGGAAATGTACCGGTATTGCTAATAGAGGTAAACCTAGAGCGGAAAACACGAGCACCCCCCCCCCTCGTGTCCTCCGAGATGCCAACGACGACGAGGATCTTAATATAATATTATAATGTTAAAGAGTAGGCCGTTGCCCCCCACAGAACGCACAAGCTATCACGGAATATTTCTTGGAGTGACTTATATACGGCTAGTGGAGCATTTGGTGACTGGTATTTAGTGTAGTGAAAACTCTACAGAGAAATAGAAACAATTAATTCTGAACGTGCGCCATGTTGGCCAGCAACGGCCGAATGGGTAAGGTGTTCAATCGGCTAATCAAATCCTACTACCTAGCAGAGTTCTGTTGGAGCAGACAAAAATCCAACACTAACAACTAGTGACCAGTACCAGTACTATACATGGTATTAGCAGTGGACAACAGAGTATGAACACCTCGCCATTCATACGCCATATCAAACCGGGACGGACCCCCCTAGGTTCACCACCCATACCTAGGCTAACATGTCTCTATAGTGCTATTCCATGATCCTTTATGCCGTCCCAGCCGTCAGGGGGAACTTGTGTATAGATACATGAAAACACTCTTTACTGACGTCTACTGCCATGGGTGTCGAAGCCTGGATTGGTATGGCTCTATATTGGTTTACAATAAAGAGATTGAAGTCTACGATCCCCAAAACCAGCCCAGCCAAGCCACACACGAAACCAGAAAAGCATAAAGCACAGCGCAGGGACGGAGCCCAAGAGGAAAAAAAAATCCCATGAATCTCGCCATTAATTATCCGGGAAAAGGAAAAAGACCTCCAGCCCGGACCAAATCCATGCTATTGGCTAACCATCAATTCGTCAATATCCACATATCCAACCTAGGTCAATCCTTTATGATATTTTCGGGAGAAAAAAAACTGGACAAAAAAGTGAAGAATAAAGAGCAAGGGAAACGAAAACTATAAAATACTCCGCGAGCCTGCCAGAGAAGGAGGGGTGAAGAGGGAATTACTAATTTTGAAAGGGGAAAGTGAGGGAAAAGGTGCAAAAAAAATGCCAGCCCAATGAGATGAGATAAGAAAAAAGAGGAATGTGCCAGAGGAAAAAAGAAAAAACGACAAACTCCCCCACCGAGGTAATGAGCTAGAAGAAAAAGAAAAGAGGACATGATAAAGAAACTAAACCCATATCTACAAGAAAAAAGAAACCAGGCGGGTATGAAAGCAATAGGTGGAGGCTGTTGTGGGGCCGGAAAAGAAAGAAAAGATGAACCCGGAAGGTGTAAAGACGGAAATATAATATAATAAAAAAAACGTATTTATTCATCTTTCCCAGCCGACTTCCGAGGTTTTGCCTTGACCTTCTTCCTCGGCCTCATGAAGCCCTTCTCGGGAGACCCGGGTGTGAACTTGCGCTTCTTGTTCTTCCCCGGTGTACTAAACTCCCCACCTATACCGCCTTCCTCATGGAGGTCATGGATTGGCGTCAGGGCCCTTTCACCATCGAGGTCCTCGGGATCCTCGCCTTCAGCAGCGAGTTTGAATTCATTATCAACTGTAAGGAGGTCCACGAATTCTTTGCACTGCTTCATCATACCATCGTCAGACTTAAGGTCAGTCATGATCTCCTCAATTTTTTTCCAAAGGGCGGCGGCGCCATTAGACCAAGTGGCCGCTCTTGATGGTGCCTTATTCACGTCCTTGGCGGAAAGTTTGCTGCTCTTGTAGTCGCGGCTCTTGTTGTCATTGATGCTATAAGACTTTCTCAAGAAATACCTGCATTCCCACAGCATATAGAGGATCGCCGCGGCAGTCGCCAACACTTTCAGAGTATCTGGTTTGATGGTTCGCTCTGCGGTATCCCCAGCATCCAGCTTGAGAAGAAAGATATCGGTCTCGATTGAATGGGCCACAGTCATGCCAGTTCCAGAAACGACCCTTTCCATGGTGGTCACAACTTGGTACAGCTCATCAAAGGTCCCATACTCAAAGAAGGCAAGATTCTGGATTACAAATTTCGAGTAACCCAGATGATTTGGTTTTGAGGAATCGACGTCTAGTTTTTGGGGCTCAAAGTCCACGCTCATAGTCATATTCCCTAACAACTTCTTTCTCACCTTGCGACTGCTCTTGACAATCTCATATAGTGGGTGCATCTTAGAGGAGAATGGGTTAGCCGTGGCACCAGACTCATTACCGATAACATTGCGCTGGTAGATGTGACAGGCGCGGACGCCATCCATGTACCCTCTTTCCACTATAGTTTCGTGCTTGGAGTGCAGCGTACGATGCTCTCGATTGGAGATAGCTTGGATTGCGACGTTCGTAGAGGTTTCAAGGGCTATCAAGGCGGGAACGCACTAAATTGGTGTTAGGTCTAGCCTTTCAAAGAGGGAATAGAACGACGTACCTCCTTGGGATGCACTAACCCTTGCCTCAATATACTCCCGATGACCTCTGTAGCTGTAAGCGCGTAAATATCCTGGGTTGAGGTAGCCACCTGAATTATATTCCTGAGATACTTTTGAGCCAAACTGGTGCTGACTCCATCGTTTTGGTTGGCATTGGCTGCGCGACTCAACCTCTCAACCTGAGGCTCGCCATTCTTCTTTTCGTCTTTCTCTTCACCAGCAAACCCTTCGCTCCGATTTTCTTCGCTTTGCAGAAATGTTCTTATACCTAGAAGCACAAGATTCACCAGTTCCTTTTTACCTACTTCAAACACTTGATCAAACGATTTCAATATTTCGGCACGCAAAAACTGACTAGCGTGTGTTTGGCAGACATGGCACAAACTCTCCAGAGCAGCTTTCCGGACAAGAGTGTGAGCCGCTGGATCGCAGAATGGTATTATCGTATCTGTGATTAGGCCAGATACTGTTCCTGGCTTCCACTTGGGGAAGGCAGTCTGGAACATCACAATTTTGTCCTCGAATTGGCAGTGTTTCCCAAATAGGCCGAGAATGTGTAAAGTCCGGACCAGACGGTTAGCCTCTACATCAGTTTCGATGATTTTCCCCTTTGACTTGAGGATATTAGTCAGACATGATATCGTGACTCGGACGAGCCTATCAGTGTTTCTTAGAATACCGCTGATGGTCCAAAGGCAAGCGACAACCTCTCGAAGTTCCTGACGCGCGGGGGTGTTAGTAATGAAGTGAGAAATGATCGCAAGGGTTTTGTATACCAATGGCGGAAGTCTAGAGAGGTTTTTGAGTAGGCTCTGTTGGACAGCCGATAAAAACCCAGAGTGTAGGCTAGACAAAACTGGCAACGCGCATCTGAATATGATAATGACTGATCTGAAGACGTGAAGATCATCCTGGTCGGTTAGATTTTCAATATATGGCTGTAACATGATGAGTTGCTCTGGTTTGAAAAGCTTTGGATTCGCTTTGGCGAAAACAGTCAGCGCTTGGAGAGTACTCTGCCTTTCTGCCTGTGAAAAGTTAGCATAGGAACGCACATGAAAGGATGGGTGGGCGACATACCTTGTCCGAGTCTCCTTGGCGGTCTAGCAGATCGTCACACATGGAACCCACCATCGTCTTACAGACTTTGAAATTGACCGAGCAGTTTTTGGTGTCGGCATGCAAGATCTGAGCCCCGATTTAGTATTCGGGTAAAATGGATTGGTATTCTCCAAACTCACTGATTTGATAACGTCATGTAACACCATTTGCATCACTTCCTTCTGAACAACCTTGATGATCACGGCCACACGTTCGTTAACAACCAACTTCAACTGAGGACTAATATCGGCTGTTTGGTTCTGCTGATTCTCTGTATCTTCAACTCCCATGTAAGTGTAGAAAGGTGTAATCCAGATCTCTTCGAAGGTCTTCCTTGCAAGTTCCTAGGTTTTCCGTCAGCATGGGCGATATATGCCATTGCTTATCACATACCGAAACACTAGGATCAGAATCCTTTATGCGCTGAACGAGCGCTTCAGCGATTGCCACCTTGACAATCTCCTTTTTGCTCCTTAGGTAGATGTCTTTCAAAATCTTCATGGATCGCTTTCGAACCCCTACCCCAGCATCGGCGGAACGTTCAATTATACTCTTGTACACTTGATCTTCTAGGTCTGTTCGAAACAGGATACATTTACCAATCAGATCCACTGCCGAATCTCGGACCAAGGGCGATGGATCTCTTAGCCGCTTGAGAATGAACGGTACCACCTGGGGCCGCTTGAGAATAGCGGGATCTTTTTGCAAGAGCTGCAGGATTGCTTTGAGTCCTTTACTTCTCGTAGTTGCCTGATTATCGTCTACGGAGCGAAGTAAACGGTTTAAAATGTGTTCAAATGATGTGCAGAATGGCATTTGCAGAACAGTCAGAATGTAGGCTTGTCGTATCTGTGCCGAGGATATTTTTGCGACATCACTAGGGAGGTCAGCAGATGATAACTGCAGCTAGATAGGTGGGGTGTTCGACTTACAAGTCGTCGTCAATCCAACTCTTATCAAGTGTAATCCTTCTTAAATTTGCAGCGATCCTGGCCAATTCACCCATAACTTCCTCATCTGCGTCTTCCTCATCCTGGCCTTCTGCTTTATCGGAAAAGGCGCAAATCCGAGCACTCCAGATCGTAAGGTAATAGCCACAAGCGCTCTGGAGACTTGGATCATGTGCACTATTCTCAATCAAATGCTCGAGTGCATATCTAAACGGTCCTTCCCATTCGATTAAGTCCTCTTCCATACCAACTCCTCCACCGGAGCCTACTACAGTACTCTCTAAGACCTTGTCCGTTAGAGCATATATCCGGTCATCAGCCAAACAGTCCGACTCCCTATTTTTATGGCTCTCCCGCAGATGCACAACAACATCACAAATTGCGCTACCCATCAATCCAAGTAAATCCAAAGCCATTGACTTTGCTGGGGCTGGTTGTTTGTCACCATCAACAATGGTACACATACTCCCGAGGATTGATCGGAGTAATAACTCAGCGCCTGGCCATTCAGGAGAACCGAGTACGGCAATGAAATCTTCGGCAAAGATGTCCATTAGGACCCTGTAAGGTTGGTCCCCAGTTTTCGTCGACCTCATTGCCCGCTGCACCAAGAAATTAACCACATATTGGGCATTTTTTTGAGCACTCTCCAATAAAGGGTTAGACATGGTATACAGTTTATTAACTGCACCTATAACGTCTGTTTCGCCACGATCAGGCTCACCCCCCTCTCCCTTTTCCATGGAAAACTCGCCATCTTCCCCGGTAACCAAACCCCGTTTCTTTTTACGCTCCTGATAGGTCCCACTCGTTTGCACTAGCCTCATAATCAAAGCACTGACCAGTTGTATGTTTTTTCCACCTTCGACAAGTTTGAATTGCCTTGCGCTCTGTCGGTTGACAGACAGTTTTTCTAGGCTTGTTAATATTTCATCGAAGATAAATGTCCTCTGGTCAGAATATCGAGCAAAAATCTTTGCAAGTATGTCCATGGCGACAACACGGAATCGCTCCACCTTCTGCACACCAAAAACAGAATCCTTCTCTGTTGATGCATTCTCGATGAATATTACTGCAACGGCAATAAACTCCAAGGTGGTGATTGTCCCCTCCGTGACCTCCTCTAGGGCTAATAGCCTGGAAATTAACGAGAACAAACTTGTGACTTCATGTAAAAGCCCTCCCAACACCTTTTTGTGAGTGGATGCAACTTTGAAAGCAGCCTGTGATTCTCCGGTGGATCTCATCTCTATCATTGGATTGATAGTGCCTTCAATAAGATTTTTTGCAACATTCAAAACGCTCGCCAGAAGGTCCTCCGGGTATAATTGCTTCTCCTCTCTACCTCCAACCATAATTCTTAAAACCGTTTTAGCGGTTTTCAACCCGTTGTCCACTGAAGAGACCCTCGTCAGCCATTCCTCAATAGCAGACTCGCTGTCGTCTGATCCCATCTTGACGTCCACGGTTTCAGCTTGCTTCAGGGAGCTCTCGCAGATCTTTTGTATCCTTGTAAGATCATCTACAGGCACCTGTTGGAATAGCCCGGTTGAAATAACTTTATGGATTGAATTTTCCAATTTCAATAGAACCGCGGTGGCCAAACACGGTGATTGCTGTTCCAGAGAGCTTGTCATCCAAATCTTCGCGTTTTTATCAAAGGTACGATCAGACGTATCTGGGGAGAGGTTATCCTCAGCTTCGAAAATCGAAGTAAGGAAGCCTTGCAAGCCCCTAAATAAGCTTTCAGCCTTTGCTCTCTGATCTATGCCGGGACCAAGCGTCTCCCCATCCTCGGCATTGGAATGTGATCGCTTCCGCTTACGGCTCTTCGAAGTTGAACCCTGGCCAAATTGTTTAGCCCTACGAAACCTCTGATCAATCTCAGTATGCTTGACATACTGGGACCGATCAAAAGTAGTTGGTGGTGGCGGTATTTTGACTGCGTCAGCTTTTTGAGAGCTGCTAGGTGGTATTGGCGACTGTGTAGGCTCCTGCTTGGGGGTTATAGCCAAATCAGAAAATTGCGGGGGTCGGTAATATCCATTCATTTGTGGTAAAGCCAGAGGAGGTCCAAGCGCCTGTGGAGAAGCGCTGGATATCGAGTTGTGTGTCACATTGCTGTGGTACTGAGTATAGGTGGGGGTTGTTGGGGCGTACCCAGGGGCTGGAGAGTATCCGGTTACCGGGGTATATGCGAGAGCTGGGGAGGGAGGAGGTACAGATTTTCGAATAGGTGTGAACGTTAGAGGAGGCGAATTAGTATCTACTCGTGTATCAGAATCCAAGACCAGAGTTGAGTCGGAGAAAGGAGATATTCATTCTAAAAAGAATGGAATAGCTTCGTACATTTAAAGCTCACATTGCTTCTATTCATTACCATCTCCCCGAACTTTCCAATCGCCTGATGTTTCAGTATGTTGCTTGTTGAAGGCTCTTTCGGGGTTGTGGGGTCCTCCGTTGTAACAAAAGACTTGAACCGACTATCCACAAGTGTGCAAAATTAGCCACCATAAAGTTACCGTCGATTTCCGTTTTCCACAGAGCACTCACAATTCCGTCCCACCTGGCGCACTGATCGCGGCAGCCAGCTCATGGAGCGTTTTTCGTACAAACTTTGAATTTGGGTCCACTAGGGCTTCTCTGTCCAGAGCGTCGAGTGTCTGCCTAGATGACCGGCGCTCCGCCTCAGATTGAAAGATCGGACCGGTTCCGTTCGGCAAGAGAAGGGGCAATGGTATTATCTCTAGATTCAAATGTTTGTTAGCACTGCATACCCCCGATAAGCCGCCGTGAGAGGCAATGATTAGTCCCAGCTGCGAATCTGGCGAGGCTCATTACCTGAGGTCGAAGGAACAACAGAAGATAACGGAGTGTATTGCAATGCATCGTCCACATCTACTGGAGGGATCCGCCCCCGTCTAAAGATGATCTCCCCATTTCTGTTCATGGTTGTATACTACCCGCGAGGCGGCGCACACAGCGGAAGGCGATGAGGCGAACGAGGAAGCGAGTCTCTGTTGAGTGAGGCAGCTAAAGCCGCATCGTCCTACGAACCGAAAAAGTGAGATGGAGCTATAGATGAGTTGAAGGTTGGATTAGAACAGAGACAAGGAAGCAGAATCAATGTGATTGGGAAAGGGATGGTACAAGCTAGAGAGGGGGGAAGGATAAAGCGACCTAAGTTAATGAAGGAAAGTGAGGTGGGGTATGGAATAGGGAAGAACGAAGGGGAGCAGAGACGGGGAGTGGTTGAAGGATCTGGTGACGAAGTTGGCGGATTGAAGAGAAAGATCGGGTAAGGACGAAATGAGAGTGCGGGAGACGTAGAAAATTCCCAAAGTTCGTGAGCAGAGCAACGCAACAGGGTTGCCGTGTCGTTCGTTATGTTACACGCGCCGCGCTGGTCTCGGGCATCCATCAGTTGTTAAAGTACCTATCCTCCACCAAAGAAAATCCTTCCCCCTGGTCTTGACCGAATGGAAAACCCGCCAACCTCAACACTCAAGGCTCAAGCTCTCGCAAAAAAAAAAGGATCTTTCACCTGGCCCGCAAAGTGAGTCGGACCTAGAGAAACATTTGCTTACAAGCTCCTCAAAACACGAACCGCTCACCATAGAGCCGCATCTATCGGTATAACTGCCGCTTCATTAGAAGGCTACCGTACCGGTATTGCGGTATTTTTGACTCTCCCCAGTGTCTGCGAGCCTCCGATAGGAGATATCCCTTTACTTTTTACAGTGCATGGGGCCATGAACGATGATGAGTTTGGACCCCAGAAACCAGATCAGATGGTTGCCCGTTCTTTAGCTCGGCTCTCTACCTGCACAGTACGGTACGGTGGTGGTGGTATTATATGGTGTCTCTATCGCTGATCATCTGGCAATTCCTTCTAGTTGACGTGCGGTAAGTTGTTCCTCTTCAATTTTCTTCGGCCGAGCTCGGATGCAGGGCTACCGGCACGATCTTACGATACTCGACTACACAAGACTGAAGAGACACAGCAGTGAGAGGCAATACTACCATATTCAAGCTCATATTGTTCCAACTCCCTTAGTCTACCGGTGGGCGCTCATGATCCGATGTCTAGACTCTGTATAGACACTCGCACGTCTTCAGGATCCGCGAAATCCCTATTCCCCAAGCTCGCCTGCTGCTGCAGTAAACACAATTGTCACAGAAATACAGTAGCGATCTCTAATTCTGCGTTGCGAATGTATTATTGGTGTTCATGTGGCATTTTATCTGAAACCCGGGCCCTGCGAGCTCATGATATGCACGGTCAAAAAATTCCCTATAGAGCCTAGTGGTCGCTCTCCGAATGCTCGACATGACCCACCTGCAGATTTTGTCTTCTTTCAATGACTGCGGCCCATGAATTTCATATCCATCGTAGGATTCAAGTACCGGCACTCGTAGCCCAATCAAAATATTCTCACCAACGTTTGTTCATAGCATGCCCCACAAAGCCCAACCCACAAAGTTCAATGCAGAAGAAAGCGATACCCAAATATTTAGGGGGGTTTTTGTCAATACGGTTGCAGTTCGACCAGGGAAACTACGCTGACCTTTCCAAATTTGCCCAAGTGCTTCACAGGAATCGACGTCACTTCCAATGCCGTAGTTCTGACTTTAAGCACCCTTACTTGCGGCAAAATGACATACAACACAGGTGGTTCAGGTTTATGACCATCCGAACAACTAACAACCCCCGCCTATTACCCTTAGGACTCGGGGCTGGGACTGACAGCAGGTGCCTTGATCAGCCTTGCTTGCCCATTCGAAAAGTGCCCGGAAATCTGGCACGGTTGAAGGCAGGAGGGCAAGCACCAGTACCTCAAATGCCAGTCGGATGGCTCGATTACATAAGCATCATGCAAGCAGAGTGTGGTGGGTGAGCTGTGTCGGCGGGATGCTGTAGTCTACTATATTCGTAGCTGTCACCTTACTGGCACAGTGATGCATCATCCCGTTTAGCCTCTGCTGGTACGGTACCATGATACGCATAACCACGAGCTGCCTTCTAGAGCGCAATGTCGAGAATAGCAAAGTTCATGTTCCCGTCCGAGCCAGTTCATAGGACGGGTCATGACTTAGCAGAACGCTGCAGGATCATAGGCCTTTTTCCCTTGTGAGCTCAGACACCGAAGGAGGGAGTTCGCTTAGCTGGGCCTCCGTTAGCTTGCTGCACCTGAATGGGCTTGGGCTGAGGTAAGCTGGCCTCTGGCTTAGGTAACCTTAGGCTTTTCAGAACTGTTTGTAACCGCATTCGCACCCGCTCACTCACCTAGGATTGATTCGAAGGGTATGATATACTGGTAAGAGCTCGCTCATCTAAGCAGTTTTTTTAATTTTTAGGATTTTCGGGGAGTGTTCGAACGTGGTTTTTTCTAGCGTGTTTACGGGTTGGCTCTCCCGTACGAGTAGAATACGGATCTTTAACTAAAGGCCTTGGTCCAATTTTTAGCTCAAATTTTGGATAGACTATTCAATGCATCTGGCAAAGGCACTTGGGCTCCATGTATTCTTGGGTAATGGAAATTTGGATCTAACCCCAAGCAGACTACTGTAATAATAATACGCGAATAGCCAAGCCCCCAAACTCTAGCAAAAACAAACCAATCGCCCCCGTCCTATCCCTAAGCCTTCCCCTTCCCGTTGATTCCCTTGAAAACACCCTGCCACAACTCACTCTCCTCTCCGAGAATATACGTTAACTCAACCCCATCTAGACCAGCCTCTTCGTCGCCGCCCAAGCTCTCCAACCAGCTAATCAAATTGCCCAACAAGATAGCTTTGCCAGTTGTCTGGCCGAGCCCGCCGTCATGTGAGATGGAGACAGCATGCAGGTGGAAGTGATAGTATGAGGGTTGGTCTGGATCTCATTAGCGGCGATCATTAGGATAAGCAAGGGGTTGGGGGACACACAGTGAGCATAAATCTTGATCTGATCTGGCTCAATATCACTATACTTCTCGCAAATCGCTTCGGGAATTCTCCTCCTCAAGTTCTTCAGCCACGAGACATGCTTCTTCTTCAAGTCCCGAATTGAGGTAATGTCACGACGGCGCACAATCGCCGAGATGTACAGACTCGCCATGGTCTTCCGATCCCACTTCCTTTACTCTCACCCAAAATTAGCTTTGCAAACGATCCTTAAGTGTGACGGGTAGGTAGAAGGCAGAGAAACCGACATATCGGGCAATAGTATAAACCCCTCTACATCATCCGTATCCTCAACGATAATGCTCTCTTTCTCGGCTTTATGCTCGAGGATATTGTATACCCAATCTAACCTCCCATTGCCACGCTTCCCTTCAACATAGGGCTTGACCAATCCCCTATAAATCTCGGGGGTCTCGACGACCATCCTCAACTGCTGATGCGTATACTTCTGGATATGAGTTTCCGTGGCAGGGAATATGAGGGTTATCTTCACTTGTCCATACTCGGAGCTCTGCGAGGCCAGGAACGAGTGGTATATGTCATTCCGTTCTATCAAGGAGACTTTCGGGAGGTGGAGGTCGTGGGAGAATTTAGTGAGGTGAGAGTCAGCGATGTTGAATGCCGTTTTCTCAGCAATCAGGATTGCGGGGGTGGACTCGATTTCGCCCAGAAGGTTTACGGTTTTGGCTCTTGTGTCTGGTTGGGGGATATGTTATTTTATTTGCACTGCTTTGCTTCCTCGTCTTTTTTTCCTTCGTTTGCTAGTGGTGAACTGATGGGGGAATTTGTGATGGAAGTAAGTACCTTGATTCAGGATTCTTGTAAAAATGAATTTCCGGAGCTTTGCTTCTTCCTCTGCCGCGTTAATTGACATTGGTTTTTTTGTTGATACTTTGTTTTCTTGATCGTTTATCGGTGGTGCTCGCTGTGGGTGGTGGCGGGGTGCTTCTATATCACCTCAGGTTGCGGGGTGAGCTGGTGGGGCACTTGATATCGTCCGGAGTGGAGTGATTTCGGAGAGACATGTTATGATACAAGTACGATAACAAGTCCACCGGTATATACCGGTGCCCTGCTGCGACCGTAGTGAGGCAAGGGTTAGGGTTGCAGATTCGCCAAGCATATTTCGTCAACAGAGCTCTGCAAAAACCCAAATAATGTGTAAGTTTGAAACTATCATTAAATTTTCAATTCTCTGCCGGGAGGAAGGGCTTTTCAACATAAGAATTCTATTTAAAAACAAAAAACATTTTTTCAGAGAGTGCGAATATCACAGAAGCCGCACCGCCAGGAGTACCAGCCAAATTTAACTCTCGGTGGGGCGCCAGTGTGGTTGGGTGTTTAAGGCTCCCAATCGTTCGCCACATTCGAACCGCGCCACTAGCCACGGTGCAGTGTTGGTGCCTCTTTGCCAAGAATACCTCCTCTAGCAGATGGCTTGGTCCCTGTTGAGGTTCAGTCCTGATTGCAGGACATCGACAACCCGGACTTGGAATGTGATGTGCTACAAATTTGGGGCTAATGGGGTCACATATTCATGGCGAATGCCCACAAAAGCCCTAGAGGGCAACTGGAAATGACGCGAGGGCTCAGATTGAGGGGCAAATGTCAACACAGGTAGCGTGGATATCCGTTGTTCCCTCACGTTGCTAGTTACTACCGCTGGTTGTCACTGCTGTCAGAGAGGCTCTAGAGTCTTAGTAAGCGGCTTGAGAGGTGTCTGGTATTCTTGGCAAAGACGCGGGAGTGTGGCAGGCTGCGGACCTTACCCGATGTCACCCATGAATTTCTTATTTCAACCTCACGTCAAAACTTTCCCGAACAATTTCTTTCCCCTCCGCAAAACAATTCAGAAGGAGGATGATTGCGACAGGGCAAGTCTCCAGATGTCTTAACAATCGCTTAGCAATCCTTAATTCGCCTATCTCGACATGCGCAACACGAGTACGGCTCCCGGTGTGGGCGGGGAGGGGTCGTTTATGGTCTGAAGTGCTCGGTGGGCGAACATTTCGTACGTTGCCGGTTCGGTTACAGGAACGGGAAGGGATTGAGGGCTGCAATACCACTGAATCCGATGAACCTACCATAATCGATCCAGTGAGTGTCTCAGTGGAGGCCCCCCAAGCCCCGCAGCCAACCACTCCAGCACCCCCGAAAGACTCTGATTCAAAGGAAGAGTTAGTGCCCTGGTACCTCCGTGCCAAGGCCCCGATATCGAAGTTTCACCCTTTAGCTGAGCGACAAGTGCTTCCGCCCCTTCCGGAGGACCCCCCTCCTGCTCTACAGGCTGTGCTTACCCAATTGTCGGTGGAGGAGGGTATCGATTATCTAAAGGTCCTGGACCTCAGAGCACTGGACCCCCCCCCGGCCCTCGGCGAGAACATAGTCATGATCATTGGTACTGCCCGCTCGGGGCGACAGTTACACATGTGCTCGGATAGAATGTGCAGGTGGTTGAGGAAGGAATTTCGCATGCGTCCGTTCGCGGACGGGTTGGTTGGTCGGGGGGAATTGAAACTGCAAGAAAGACGGGCGAGAAGGCGGGGGAAATTGACCACTACTCAATCGGGTATTGAAGAAGTTGCCGGATGGGTATGTATTACTGCCGGTGGCCAAGGGCTGGTGATACAGCTTTTCACACGGGATAAGAGGGAGGAGGTTGATTTGGAGTCATTGTGGGGTAAAGAGCTAGAGAGGGATGCCAAAAAAAGGGAAGCCGAGCGGAGAGTTGCTGAAGGGGAGGAACAGGGAACGTTCGGGGCTTTTGGAAGAGGATTATCTACGAGGTTCCCCATACCTGGGAGTGTCCAAGCTAGAGCTTTCCACTCGTCATCCCAACAGCCATTGCAGGTAGTTACAGAGCCACCAGCCGGGAGCCTAGTCCGGTTTGCAGAAGAGCGTATTAACGTGGATACGCATGTTAGGAAGGGACACTACTGGAGGTTAGTCCCTCGAGTCTCCGAAGCGTTTAACCCAGACGCAGATCTTAAGAATGCAGCATACCTCATGGAAGCCCACATAAACCACCTGCGAAACAAGTTCCGTGGGAATAATTACTCTGGGAAAATAACGGGAGGATGCAAACTCCTCGGTCAGGGCATAGCGGATCGAACATCGACCCAATTCTTACAATCCTACTTCAGATACTTCCCCAAGCACCCACCTCCCGTGCACCTCCGCCTCCACCTCCAATTTCTCATTGAAACTAACCGGATAAATCCCGAAAAGTACCCTCTCTCTGAGGCCACATCCTTCCTAAAAGCCCTCCCACCACCCGCCCCAGCGGAGCTCTACTACATGTGCATGCGCGCAATCGCCGACTCACCAGAACATCGCTCCTACAAACTCCCGGCCTTAGAAGAGGCAACCCTGCGTCTATCCCTAATCCAAGACCTAGCAGAGCACTTCGGCCCAGTCTCAACACTATCGCAGCACATCCCGGAGTTCCAATTCTGTAAGTTTCGCGCGCTCGCCCACAATGCCGTTACGGCGGTACTCCTTGCCGCGAAGACCGTCTGTTCGACGAAGCGCGCGGAAGCGGGCAAAGAAGCCGACGGCGCCGTCTGGAACTTCGGCATCCGCACCGGAACCTATCCCATCGACCCACGACTAGTAAAAATCGAGCGCGAGAGCATTAAGCAGAAATGCCACTCCTACGCCATCCGCGAGTTCGTCGAGCAGGCTATGGCCGCGTACGTCGCCGCGGACCACTGGACCGCGCTGTGGAATCGCTGGAAGAACTTGAAGTACATGTCTGTCAGACGGGATCAAGGGTTCTACGAGCTGCTGATCGGGTTGGTGGTCTTGGGCGCGAAGCAGAAGGAGGGGGTGTATGCTGCTAGGCATATCTGGAATGATATGAGGAGGGAGACGCCCCCAATTTTGATGACTGCTGGGATCGCGAAGGGGCTTTTAGCGGTTGTTCAACTTGCTGAGGGGGATTCTGGCGTTAGCGGAGAGTTTGCGGAGCTGAGGGCGAGGTGTAAAGGGTATTTGGACGGGTGGAATAAGTGGAGGGTGGAGGGGGGGCTGGTGGGGGGGGAGGAGGGTGCTGCTGCCAATGTCGTGAAAGAGGGAACGGCTGGGGAGGGGAGTGCGAGTGCGATTGTATGATGGGGAATTTTTGAGACTTTATACCTTGGCCGGTCATAAGAGATTCTTTGTGTAAATTGAGTTATCTTACCTTTCCTTTTCCTTGTATCTAGATACGCAGTTGGAGACCTACCGCATTTGTGGATATATGGTTTCTATTGCTCAGCGCATTAATGACGGTGACATCTGCTATTGTTTATTTTCGGCTTTGAAGCGCGACAGCCTCTGCCAGTGCTGGCCAACCACTGCTTGAAATTCCAACTAGACAATCAGACACAGTATAACTCGGAGACCCAACCACAGCCACACCCAACCTCCACCCAACCCTCCTCCCCTTCCAGAGCTCAAGCCGTCCCTACTGCTTCAGCACCCCCCCTAACCCCACATGCCCCCAAAGCCCCTCCACCCAGCCCCTCTCTTTTTGGCCCATTAATACCCCGTATCTCAAAGCACACCCAAAATAATCCAATACAGTGGGCAGCGCACAGCCCAACCATATTAATTCCAATTCCGCTGACCAGGGCCGCTGGGGGAGGATAGCGTAGGGATCGTTGCATGACACAATATTATTATAAGGGCGTATATACGAGCGGACGCTCCCTCCCTCCCCCTTCGATCACGAATACCTCATCATCCACTCTCGTTCTCCATCTCTTACCGCCGGTGCCGCATATCTGATACTATATCTACCTGCTATGCTGCATTCTGGTATATGCCGGCTAGGTAGTGGCATAATGCATTGCTCGCGTTCTCCGGTCGAAATACTTTGGGTGGGATATGGCAGGGGTTTTTTTTTAATTTTTATATGTGCGTGCGGGGAGAGGAGATCGCCTGAGCACTATATTCATTGGCAAGAATGGGGGAGGGGGGGTGCCTTTCTGTGATTTCCACTGTTTATGGGATGAACTTTGCAAGATATTGGTCAACAATGGATTGTGTAACTATAATAATATTATGAACAGGTTGGCTTGAGGGATTGATGACTTATGGCTAGGTCTATCACTCGTTTCGCCAAAATGCTTAGTTAACCCGAGCCAAACCCACGCCATACAACTCTCGGAAGTCCGGTTACACCATATACGCCAGCCCGGTAACTAGCTCACTACCCTGCTCCAGTCCGGGTCCTACACTTCCCGCCGCCCGTAACATAATGGTGAGATAGCTCGCCCTCAGCATCGACAGCTTTGCATGCGCGAAAATCAGCCTCTCTTTATCAGGCGGGAAGCCTTCGCTCTCTGAGGTGGCCCTGCAGGTCTCTGCTACGGTTTGCGGCCATGAAGTGACGACGTCGCTGGCGCGGCCCCACGATGGGGCGCCCACTTCTGCGAGTGGGGCGATTGATGCTGCCATGACGCGATTCGAGTAGTTGCGGATCCCGGGAACTTCCTTCTCGAGAGTGTGAGAAGCGGCATCGGCATTCATAATCACCTCCCAGGCAGCGGTGGGGGTGACGAACTGACTGGGGTCTTCGGTCTCGCCTGTACCGGTTCCGCAGGAGAGCAGGTCCTGGGTGGCAAGATTGAGGGGCTGCAGGCGCTCGATAGGAGTGTCTAAGATTTCCGGGATTTTGTTGGTGAAGTGAGTGTGGTGGAGTTGATCCCAGGTGATGTGTGGTGATGAGGCACCGTGAATCTCGATCATGTTTGCTCGGACGTGACGGAAATCTGGTGGGTGTGTCACTGGCGCCGTGCCTTGTATTTCGTGGATATGGGCTTTGACGATAACCTCTGCAAAGTGCGCACACCAGAGATGAATGCATGTCGGTGGGAGAATCATGTAGACGTCCACTGTGGCTAATGCCATAAACCCTGCGGCTCCACCGGGACTATCCGTATAGCTGGATACTGGCCATCCATAACGCAGCAAAACCCCTTTCATTGCTTCTCGGAGCATTTCAAAGTTAAGGAACCCGCGACCAATCCTCCGATCATTGAACTTTCCGAATACCGCATTTGCCCACACTCCCTTCCCTTGATTCACTGCCCGTGAGTGCATCTTCATCTCTTCCAGGCTTTCATCCGCTGTCGCTAGAACGCCGGGGGTGTAATGCATCAAACCCCCCAAGACAGGATGCACAGCACTAGTGATAGCCCCGACTTTTCCGCTCATGCTAATTTCACCGGTCGCGGGAGAATATCTGGAGAACTTCATGCCCGCCGCAACGCACAGCAACACAACCGTGATAACATCAACCTGCACTGGCGCAACAGTAAGATCTTCCGGAACCCTGTCCCCACTCTCCCACTTCCGCCCGAGATTCTCGGGAAGGATGCACGGCGCCATATCTTGCACGAAAGAAACCCAACACCCCTGATCAGGCTCCCTCTTGGGGCGCAGCTCTACCGCCCGGTTCCAGAGCCCCGTCGTCATCTCCGGACTCACGGACACGGCAGGAGTGACGTTCAGCGACGCGTACAATTCCAGTGGGAAGCAGAAGGTTAGACCTTCGTAGGTTACGGTGAACCGGAATTGTCGCCAGTGCCAGTGACGCTTGCCGCCTTTCGTGAGGTTCCCGCTGATTATCCGGTCGCATTTGCGGATGGTGTACCCCGTTGCCAGGAGTTGTTGGGTGAGCTGGAGTCCCGAGACCAGGAGGGCTATCAATGCTATTATCAGGGCTACCGTCGAGGTGAGATCGGCCATCCTCCTCCAGTGGTCGTGATTGTGGTGATTGCGGCGATTGTGTTTAAGTGGTTGCGATGGTGAGTTGACATGATACCGGTAGGCAGAATTACTCGGGGGGACTTTATCGCATTTTAAGTAGAGGCTTTGGATTTTCCCGCAGACTGGGGGGGGGAGTGCTCAGCGAGGCAGCACCCTCGGCCGGGCTTGGCGAATATTAGCGAGTGCCGGGAGTTTTGGCTGATTCGTATAACGTTAGTACGAACTTCAATGCCAAGCTGTGCCAGGCCCCCAGTCTGCCGTACCGGGGTGCATGGGTTGAAGCCTCCAGGCTCCAGCGAAGCAACAACAGCATGGACTGCGGAAGTGAGCATTCGGGCTGAGCTGCTGGCGGGGAGATTGGGGACGCGTGGCTGCCAGGTTGCGGATGGAATTGCATCGCGGGGGGCCCCGCGTTGGTGTTGCCTGGGTATCAGTTCTCTGTGGGAGCCGTTACTTGGGCTGGGTTCGGTTGGTAACGGAACGGACGGTTCAAATAGGGAATTGATAGTTTAAGGTTTAGCGGTTCGCTCCTAGCGGGACCATTCATGAGGAAGACTTGGTTGGGTTTGATTAACACACTTCCGTTCGTTAAAGTAAGGTGCGAACGGCCAATGGCGAAAAGGACCCTGGGAGCGAATGAACGGTCCATTGGTAGGCAAACGCAGCCTCAACAAAAGGTTCTCCTATCACCTACCCGTATAACCTGGTGAAGCGAAACTGAGGCAACCGAGCCAACAGGAGGGCACGAAAGGGGCAAATTTGCCACAGCCTAAGCATAGACGGCAGCGGTAGTTGGACAGCTTCAAGAAAATCCTCCCTAGTGTCTATCCGACTTTCACCAGATTGTACGGGTAGTTCTAAAATCGCGTTTTCTGAGCGAAGGTATGATAAAACAAATATGATTCATGTTTAGTGTTTGTGCTGCTATCTTCTACAGTAGGGTTCAAAATGCCTACCTACCCGCATGAACACTACAATTTTTACTTTTGTCCATTTTTGTTCCTTCTGATTATTGAAAACCTCCGGTTCGGCCTGACATTCTTCTGAGTCATGCATGTTTTTCCTATGATAGCGGGGCATGTTTTTCTTAGTCATGTAATTCACTCTGGGAAAGGGTATCATATGTCGGGCGCAGTATGGTATGATAACGCAATCCCGCTCTAGGAGTACTCGTTGCCCTTCTCCCTTCGGGGGTGTGTCCGACTCGTTGCCGGTCACTAAATCATACTCACCAGATATCACTCGACTGGTCAATCAATGGTGCTCTGGAATAGCACGAGGGGGTGGGGGATCGTTTGAAGCCATGAAGAGGCTCCTAGAGTCAGGCTTAGCGACATTTCACATGCACTCAGAAGTCGCGTGGTTCTTCTGTGAGGCCGGCATGAAGTAGCTTTTCACCAAGTTGTATGTAGGACCCTAGAAAAACCCACAAAGGACGGCCATTCTTATATAAAGCCAACATAGTTTATGGTACATATATTTTCTATAAAGTTGGGTACCCCCGTAGAATTAATAAAGGTTGTGTATATGGTAGCCTTTCTTGCCCCGAATCGAGGCCACAATCTTGATGTTTTCCATCAAGCGAGATGGCCCCGCATAGCCCACAAAAGTTGCGTACGCTAGTCTTTTTAAGGGAGGAGGGCGTAGGTTGCGGGATGGGCACCTTTTTAGGCCACCCGGACAGATTCCGATTGGTGGGCTTTGTATGAGGGAGCGGGAGGTGGTCAATGAAACATGGTGTTCGTATCTAGCCATCAGGCTGTAAGGGGCCAAGGACTGAGACAGCTCTGGCTGGGTAGGCCTTGTGCTCTCTGGGGGTAGCTCTGGGCAATCGAGATTTTGCCAGATAGAAGCCTACATCTCCAGGCCTTTGCACCTGGACAAACTGTGGAAATAAATTTATACTGTTCCATGCTCGTAATTGAGTGGCGTTTGTGTGAAGGCATCTGCAGTTGAATATTGAATGGAGCTTTCGGCCACAGGTCAAGGCTTACGCGGGTGCCACCCTGTATGGCTCCGGCGATCTTTAGTTCCTGGGATGGGATATTGGCGGGGTATGCTGGGAGCTCAAGTGGTTGTTAGCAACTGATAGGGTGGCCTTATATGATGGTTATGATGGGTTGTAGGAAGTGAAGTGCATACCCTTCCATTGGAATATTTCAAGAGGTCTAAAACCAGTAAGAGGGGCAGGAATAGGCTCAATTATCTAACAATGAGCTGGCGACCCGACTGACACTTCTAGCTTAAATTACAGAAAACCCAAAAGTAAGGACATCTCCTAGAAACCTTCGACTACATACCCTATAATCCAACTACAACTATAATGATACCCAGGGGAGCAACTCCTACCCGCGGAACCAAATTAATAACTGAAAAAATAAATCAACCAGAAGCATAATGGGTACCCCTCCCCCGCCTGAGATTACGTGAAAACCCCAGCAGGTGGAGTGGTTAGGACATTGGCTCGGCCAAACTCTCACTGATTGTAGTACTATAGGAGATGATAAATATCGTAGGATTACTGGTTGCGCTATCTGTTATGAGGGAGGATAGGGGGAGGACCTAGCCTTGGGGGGGGGAAGGAAGGAAGGAAGGAAGAAGGCATCCTTTGAGAAGGAGTGGTGGCGGTGAGATAGAAAAGAACTGACTGAAATGCTACTAGACTTGTTAATTTTTACTACTAGTACAAGGTATGCGACTGGGAATTTAGTGCCAGTACGGTAGTCTATGTTCATATTTCTTCTTATCATGGGGTTTAGTGGGGCAAGAATAAAGGCAGGCATCAAGGTGATATTGGTTTGCCACTTTTGGGCGACCTGAGGGGAATGCCCTCAGCTAGCTAAGAGGCTGAAGACCCCCGCTTTTGTTCAGCTCCCAGAAACTCTTCAACAGAGCATATTCAATAACTCCTCCACAATAGCGGAAATGTCTCAATATCATGCCGACTCCTTTAATAACACAAACTCTTTTAATAATGTATGGAACAACTGCACTGTCGGCGATGATCGATCTCAACTTCTAGCCTGGCTATCACCCCTCGAGCCCAGGCTACGGCATCGGGATATCCAAGAGCGCCGCTTCGAAAACATTGGGGAATGGCTCATGCAAACCAAAGAATTTAGAAGCTGGCATGACGAGAGTGGGGAAGGTGAAGGTGATAAGGCGGTCTTGTTTGGCTATGGAGATCCGGGGGCAGGGAAGATATTCATGAGGTAATGAAGATTATTCTTGGGGAGGGAAGAAAGAGAGTTAGTGCTAACATGCCGCGATGTTAGTTCGCTGGTAGTGGACAGGTTGTGCGACCAAGCTAGAAGACAAAGCACTGCGATTACGTGTTTTTGCTTTGACTTTGCGGCACGGAAGGAGCAGTCTGCCACAGCCAGGCTGGGTTCTTTGTTGAAGCAAATAGTGGGATGGCAGCGATCCCAGAGGATACATCAAGGGCCTGTGAAGAGCAGAAAAAGGCCATTGGTGGACGGGGGCCGCAACTTCTTGATATCGTGAAGATGCTGCAGACCATCACATCCTCACAGCGCATAATCGTGTGCATAGACGCTTTGGACAAATGTGCGGTGGTGAATCGAGTGAAGATCCTTGATTCACTAAACCAAATCCTCGAGAAGATACCGGGCACACGAGTATTTATCACTGGGAGGCCCCATATTCGGGCTGAGATTGAAAAAGCGTCTTGGCGGGAAAGTGATGAGTGTTTCTCTATGTCCTAATAAAGAGGATATTATCAGATACCTTCGTGTAAGGCTATGCGAGGATAAAACTCTGGATGCCATGGATGAGAGTCTGGTAGCAGATATTCTAGAGAAAATTCCCCAAAATGTATCTGAAATGTACGTAGGGCAATGATACTCGGAATACAGCCACGCGTCATCCGCTGATGGATATCTGGGTTTGGGCTGGTTTCCTTGAATATTGAGGCAATCTTATATGAATCAACAATCTACCGGAGACAGGAAAAACAAAGTAAAATGACGGATGTGTCGGGGTTGGGGGATGTTTATGCGATAGCGCGGATAAAGGCGAGATGGGGATAAATCGAGACTCGGGATGGCAGCGTCGATGTGGATCAATCATGCAGAACGGGCTTTGCAGGCTGATGAGCTCTGCCACGCTCTCGCAGTCGAGCTGGGCTCCACGGACTTCAATACTCGCAACATCCCTTCGGTGTCGACATTGGTTGGCTGCTGTCAAGGGCTTATTTCTGTAGATAAGGAAGCATCAACTGTGCGATTGATCCACTTTACTCTCCAGGAGTATCTTTTCGCTCATCCGGATCTATTCAGCACACCTCACTCGGCAATGGCGGAAATCGGCTTGGCCTATCTGATTTCACCACATGTCAAAGCCCTTTCAACTAGTCCTTCTCCTGATATCCAAAATACACCCCTTTCTGGGATATTGCTCTGTGTACTGGGGTGTCCATGCAAAAAGGGAGCTCTCCGACTGCGCAAACTGACTTGCCCTGGAGCTATTAAAGGGAGATTACGGCCAGGCATCGAGCAAATTGCTCGTAGCATGAGTACAAGGTTTAGATATTCGAAACTTTAGTCCTTACTCTCGCTTTAGCGGGCTGCACTGCACATCGTTTTTCGGAATTATCGAAGTTGTATGATAGCTGGTTTGATAAAGATGGGATGTTATGATATTGACGGCGGAGACTTTTCTGACTGCACGCCACTTGCATGGGCTTCTCATAATGGACATGAGGAAGTGGTGAAAATTCTACTCGGGTGGGAAGATGTCAATCCCGACAAGCCCGATAACATCGGCAGGACACCGCTCGTGCATGCCGCTCTGACTAGACAGGAGGAAGTGGTGAAAATACTACTCGAACGGGAATGGGTCAATCCCGATAAACGTGATAGTATAGGCAAGACACCGCTCTCGCATGCCGCTTCGTCTGGGAATGAGGGAGTGGTGAAAATACTACTCGAACTGGAAGATGTCAATCCCCATCAGCCAGGTGGTTTCCTCCAGGGGCCCCTCGCGATCGCTACTATATTTTGCCATGGAGGCTCTCTCAAAGCGGCAATCCCCAGCACGATTTAGGCCCCCGCCTCGTGGAAATAGCCGCCGCCTCCTCCTTTTGTACCATGCCTCCCATGGCGACCGTCCTTAGACATTGCCTTTTATAAGCGAAGGAAACCCCATGAGATGGGAATGCACATACACACCACACGCTCGTAACCCCCCCCCCCCCCACCTTGGATCCGCCTTTATTGCTGGGCGAGGATTTATGAGTTTCAGTTTACAATGTACAATAGGGCTTAATCTGTAGTGGTGGGGTAATCATTTTATTGCTGCGAGAGGGTCCAGCTAAGCCTGCAGTTTTCATCCTAAGTTAAGTTCTGCTCAAATATTGACTTCAACAAACATTCCTCTCACACTCTGCCAGAAGCAAAGTCCCAGACTGTGCAATTGTGCCCGGAGATCGATTTTGGCCTACTATCGTCCTCGAGTTCGGGTATGCGGAACCATATGATGACCTGAAAGATGATGTTAGGCTATTGCTAGAGGGGAGTAGAGGGAAAATTAGCAAGGTCATCATCACCAAGATCGAACCACTCGGGGAGGGGGAGACCGAGGTGCAAAGAGGGTTTGTCGAAATGTGGCACTTGAGTGAGGGCAGGGTGAAGAAGGATGGTGGTAGGAAGGTGATTTTTCACAACTACCTGACACCAGGTGTTACGTTTACTAACCCCCAGCTTGAGAACCCATTCCCCCCACCAAGGAGCCATGCATCTCAGAAACTCGAGATTACCCTTCGCGATATTCTCCAAAGTGAGTTCGCTAACCTGAGGGATGAGGGCTGGGAGGAAAATCACATCATTGCTCTCCCCTTTGACCATCTCCGGAGTTGGATTAAGAAAGCCACCAGGCGTCACTTAATCCAGCAGGGAGTTTAGAGGATGGCAATGACTACAATGACGCGGATTAATGACTTTGTGGTAGGCTCGTTCAAATGGATTATTCAAGTGATGAGATATATCTCTAATCGTTGTAAAGAAAAGGTTGTTAGTGAAGATCGGAAGTTCTTGGATAAATCTGCCATTCCTACGATAACATTTATTTCATTCATTTCCTCTGTTAGTTTTTGTTTTGCGGGTTTTTGTCCTTTTGTTTTTCCCGTGAGAGTTCGACTATCCCTTCGTTTGTATTCACGTAAATTCCATATAATTATCCTAGCCATATCATACCTATCCGGCGCCTGCTAGCTATAGCCGCAAAGGGTGGTATGTCGCCTCTGGATGTATGTCGGAGACTGGTACACAGACAGTGTATGCTCGAGTACTAACTCACTAGGACTTTGGTCCCAGTACTCAGTCTACACTCTCCGTGTACCCAGGATCTCGACACACCTGCGCAGCGACATACCCCCAGTGGCCACTTCAAACAATAAACAAATACCTCCTGCCCATTCCGCAGTACATCCGGAAAGTACCACCCATGCAATTTGTAGCGAGATCGCACCATTATTGTATAATCTGGCAAAGGTCGGATTGGAGCTAAAGCGAAACTATGGCAACCGAACCAACAGGAGAACTCGAAGGAGGCGAATTCGCCAGTTTAACCTAGGCCGCTGTGGTTAGACAGGTGCAAGAAAATCCTCACTTGCGTCAGTCTGATTTTGCTAGATTATCTCTTGGACTGCTGAAACGGGGGGCAAATTTTGTGCCACCCCTCTCAGTGTCTGAGACAGAGATTACTAAGATGCTTTATTAGTATTCTAGAGTGATAATGTGCATAAGTACTCGTACAATAATGTTGCTAATATTGGCTACGGTCGGGGGTTTGCACACCTGCGAATTTCTAGTAAGTAACAAATGTTGCTTATTAACTTGTGTCTCAGAGGGGTGGCAGAAAAATTTTCCACCGTTTCAGCAGTCCAAGGGATACCGTATTTCAATTCAAGTGCTGCCGTGTAAATTTCTTAAATCTGCAACCAAATAATATTCGCCAGACTTTTTTCCCTCACCAAATTGGGATCCTTGGCACCTTGGAAGAGCCAATCACACTTGCCCACAGGTTCTGTTGCGAAGCAAAATTTATCGTATCAGCCACAGTTCGCCGTACTTTTGCACACACCCTAGTAGTAGTAGAAAGTGTTGCGCTAGTACGGGGTTAGGTGGTGGATTGGGCTGCCACAATACCTATTTCGATGCCTTCCCACTCAATTTTCTGCAATTTTTTATGGTAACCCACGGCAAGGCATTTGAGAGTATCCTTCCCCCGCTCAAAGACATTGGGACAACCACTAAAGCATGGTTTAGGGGTGCAAGCCTCAGCAAATGGGTGGGGGAGCAGGAGGGTTTTGTACAATTGAACCGGCGATTGTGAGGTGGGTTTTGTTTAGAGACAAGCCACGCAATGGGTCGACCCGTCCCACCTGGACCCAAGCAAAGCTCGGGCCACCCGAATAGCCTGAACTATCCAAAGTCAATTATGTCAACTGACGTGTAAAATTGGCCAATGAGACAAAGAGTAGTACTCAAATAAGTTATTGTTAAAAATGAAAAAAACAATGGAAAAAGAGATGAAAAAAAGAAACAACGAAGAGGTGGTGCCCGAGCCTACAGGGGTCGCAGTCGGATAACGCTGGGCGTCCTTTGTTCGATAGTCGTCGTTGTTTGTCCGGTATTCCTGGCCCTTTGTCGTCCGGGTGACTGAGATGCTACAAGTAGTGCGTATATCAGGGAACCACCTGCTGTTGCTACTCCTCCCCCTACCCCTGGGGAAACTAAAAACTGGCTCCCGCATTCTTCTTTACTTCACCCTGTAGCCTTTCTACAATCACACATTCTCTTTTGATTTACTGGCAGGATCTCAAAAATGACACCGGACGAACTTTCACAAGTACTTCTGAGGGATGAATATCATATTTTAGATATTTCACCCGAAAACTTCTCTGAGCTCGAGTCGCACATTAGAAAAAGAGCGTATGTATTCAAAGAATTTTACACCGGCACTGGCGGAAGATAACAACTTGTATATAGATATACTTACCGCCCAACAACCGGCCAATTAAAGATCAAAATGCCGACACAAATCCACGGAGCGGTGTCGACCTGGGCAGCTAGATTGATTGCTGAAGGCAGGGTAGTGGGGGCATGGGACCCTGATGATCTTGAATTAAGTTCTAAGGAGCCCCTGGATGGCTTCGTAGCTCAATATGAAGGAATGTAAGTTGCGCTCAAATAATGACTTCTACAAACATTCCTCTCACACTCTGCCAGGACTAAAGTCCCAAACTGTTCAATTGTGCCCGGAGATCGATATTGGCCAACTATCGTGTTTGAGATTGGGTATGCGGAACCATATGATGACCTGAAAGATGATGTTAAGCTATTGCTGGAGGGGAGTGAAGGGATGATTAGCAAGGCCATTATCATCAAGATTGAACCAGTCCAGGAGGGGGAGACCGAGGTGCAAAGAGGGTTTGTCGAAATGTGGCACTTGAGTGAGGGCAGGGCGAAGAAGGATGGTGGTAGGAAGGTGATTTTTCACAACTATCCGATATCAAGTTTTACTTTTACTAACTTCCAGATTTAGCGACTATTCCCCCCGCCAAGGCGCCATGAAATGCAGAAACTCGAGATTACCCTTCAAGATATACTGCGAAATCAGTTCGCTAGCGTGAGGAACGAGGGCTGGGAGCAAAATGATACCATTGCTCTCCACTTTGACCCTCTCAGGAGTTCGATGAAGCGTGCCATTAGGCGTGACTTATTCCACATGGGTGTTTTGGAGGATAACGATGACTCGGCTTAATGACTTTGTGGTAGGTTAGTTCAAAATGTATTATTCAAGTGATAAGAGATATCTCTAATCATTGTAAAGAACAGGTTGTTAGTGAAGATCGGAAGTTCTTGGAGAAATATGCCGTTACTACGATGACCTTTATTGGACTCATTTCCTTTGGTAGTTTTTGTTTTGCGGGTTCTTGTCCTGGGTATGGAAAATAGTTTGTCGAAGTCTTGGTAGCGAATCGCATACTAAACTCTGCCACGAGTTCGACAGACTTTTTTCCATACTGTCCTTTTGTTTTTCCTGTGAGAGTTCCACTATCCCATCGTTTGTATTCACGTAAATTCCATATATTTATCCTAGCTGCATTATACCTATCCGGCGTCGGCTAGCTATAGCCGCAACGGGTGGCATGTCCCCTCTGGATGTATGTCAGTGACTGGTACACAGACAGTGTATACTCTAGTACTAACTCACTAGGACTTTGGTCACGGTACTCAGTCTACTCGCACACTCTCCGTGTACCCAGGATCCCGACACACCTGCGCAGTGACATACCCCCAGTGGCCACTTCAAACAATAAACAAATACCTCCTGCCCATTCCGCAGTACATCCGGAAAGTACCACCCGTGCAATTTGTAGCGAGATCGCACCATTATCGTTTAATCTGGCAAAGGTCGGATTGGAGCTAAAGCGAAACTATGGCAACGGAACCAACAGGAGAACCCAAAGGAGGTGAATCCGCCACAGTTTAAACGTAGGCCGCTGTGGTTGGACAGGTGCAATAAAATCCTCACTCGCGTCAGTCCGACTTTCCCAGATTATACCGTATTCCGATTCAAGTGCTGCCGTGTAAAATTTCTTAAATCTGCAACCACTCGAGTAAATGATATTCGCCAGACTGTTTTCCCTCACCAAATTGGGATTCTTGGCAGCTTGGAAGAGCCAATCACACTTGCCCGCAGGTTCTGTTGCCAAGCAAGATTTATCGCATCAACCACAGTCCGCCGTACAGGGGAGGGGGTTGTGGGTACTTGTAAGTCTGGCGAACGCCATGTTGCAATGAAGGGGGGGGTTCGATCGAAAAATGATCGAAGGCTATGGTGAGGGAACTCTGTAGCCGGAGTGCTTCGCCAAGAAAATATGGCCGGTCTTCAACCACCAAAGGATTTTCAACCACCAGTCTAATGAGAATTATGGCTCTATTAGGTGATAGATTGGGTGATTCTCTATACACTAATAGAGAGAAAATAGAAATATCTCAGGTTTTCATGGAGATATAAGGGTTTAAAATGTTTAAAATTTTGGGGGAAAAATGATGAATGTCCTCAATAGGTTAATTACAATTAACTTCCATAGAGAGGCCAGTTAATTGATATTTGCCAATACATTAACCTGTAAGAGATGCCAGTCTTGGCAGGTTAACCTACTGTTAATACCCAAGATGAATGTCCGCCCGCTCCGACTACAGAGTTCCCTCACCATAGGAACGCGCTTTTTCGAACTGGGGGGTTATAAGATAGAACCCATTCTAACAAATCGGTAAACCATGATATTGAAGGCAGTTGGAGGCAAAGAAATAAATGAAATGGTAGGAAAAGGGGGCAAAATGTAGCAGAAAAAGCAAATAAACTGGCACTGGCACTCAACTCTCCTGGCTTCTGGGCAATAAACACTGGCACATCTGGGTTCAAGGTAGAAATTCGCATCAGAGTTCCTACTATTTTTGCTTACTAAGACATTAAAGGACCCCCCCCCTTCAATCCCCATTTTCAGAAGCCCCGATTCAAACCCCCTCCCTTCTAAGCCCCTGGGTTCGATCATCAAAGGCCTTCTTTGCAACACTGGGCGAACGTGGCTCACAGAATTTCTATGTAAATGGCAGACAATTTCTATTTTTTTATGTAAAATCCTGTGAGTTTATTTCGGATTTAACTACAGGAAAACTCCGGCATGCACTCTAAGGTATGGCCTAGAAAAACTATTAATATAACAAAAGAAACTCCATCACCGTCTTCATTGACAAATAAAAATGTAGAACCAAAGTCTACGCAATAATCATAACATAAATCATAGTCATCAAGTGGTCATTTCCTCCTCTTCTCCTTCTGGGTTCTCATTCTGAGCAACCTTAGGGTGGGAGGGGCATTGTAATGTGTGGGCATCGTGCAGGCCTTGGCAGTTCACACACCTAAGTACGGTATGGCTGCAGGGTCGGCCGCGTATACAACAAGTAGCAGAGGGACAGGTGTGGTTTCCTGTGGGATGTGGAGAGGCGCACCATGGGCATGAGACCGGGTTGGTGCATCGGTTACTGTGGTGTGCATAGCCCTGGCATTTGGAATACTGGGTGTGGGAGTTGAAGCGCAAGTGGTGCTCGGTTCTATAGGTTGATGAGAAAGCGGCAAGGCGTTTGCTAACGTAGTTAGATACCCTGGGGCCCATTATGCGGATTACGACTGTAGAGGCGGTTTTACCAGCCCTAGCATCGTCGGTGGTGAGCCATCTGGGTTGGCTAGTAAGGGACAACCCAGTGTTGAAGGTGGTAAGCTCATTGGCTATCTCAGCCAGGGATTTCGAGGTTGGGATTCCGTGTACCAAAACGTGTGATATGGGGGTGTTCAGGTGAATGCTAACCGTTCCTGGTATTAGGTGTAGGAACGTTCCCACCTTGCTGTTCAGCGAGGTGGCTTTAATTGATTTCATGGTGGTAACATCAGCAAAAATAATACCTTGCGTTCCGTGCGTTCCGTGCGTCTGACGCACCTGACGCTGGAACGCTAATCGCGAATCAGGACGCAACGTCGGATCGACGTGGCATCCTGACTTTGCATTACTTGGCGCCATGCGTCCTGACGCTATCTGGACTCGGACCCCTACGTCCTGTGCGTCCTGACTGCGTCTGGTGCTCCGCTACTCGGTCCTGACTGCGGCTGGTGCTCCGCTACTCCGTCCTGACGCCGCCTCATCCAGGACTCTCCCGTCCTGACGTCGCCTGATCTACGACTCTCCCGCCCTGACGACGTCTGATCTACGACTCTCCCGCGCAGATGCCGGTTCCTTCTCACCGAACGTCAAGGCTTCGTGGATCTTACCACCTCTCGTCCCAATTGTTTCTGCTCCTGCCTCCCTCGTCCGGCTCCCACGATCCTGATCTCTCTGTTCCTGACGTCTGGTCTGTTCTTGCTGATCTTACCCCCTATACATGCCACGTCCTGATCCAATCGTGACTCTATCAGACGTCGCCTTGTGATCTCTGACGCATCGTGAACTAAGTCTAATGCTATCCTGGTCCTACGCCTAGCGGCTTTTCCTAACGCTGTCAGCATGAGTTTTACCATATCCTGATCGTGTGTCACTAATTCTACTCTGAATCCTTGATTTTGCTTGATGTCCTCATATTAATACTAAGCTCCTCCGGGTACCCTTCCCACATGTGAGAGCGACGACTGCATCCAAATATTTATTACAGCTATGCTACACTTTCTCAATCTCCTAACTGCACGCATCATTACTCCCACCTTGCCCCTGCTCCATATCCGACGGCTCGCTATGCACAGCAGCCTCCTCTTGCGACTCTAGATCTTCAATGCTGAGCGCGAGTTGTCGCAAAGTAGTAGGAGTCACGGTATTGTCCAAAGTTAGCCCCATGGCCACCTCCTGTGAGCCGTCCGGGGTCTGTGGATCGGAATCGAGAAAGCTCAGGAGTCGCGTTGCTGTCTGGCTGAAATCGAAAGACGAGACCGTTTCTTGTGAATCGAATTGGTTACCCGGGGGGGCCGCCAGGGCCCCGATTCCCAGGTTGCTGGGAGTTTGACTCTGAATCCGTGGAGTCGAGCGTGTGGGGGCGAGTCGGGCCGTCTGGCTGAAATCGAAAGACGTGACAGTTTCTTGTGAATCGAATTGGTTACCCGGGGGGGCCGCCAGGGCCCCAATTCCCAGGTTGCCGGGAGTTTGACTCTGAATTCGTGGAGTTGCACGTGTGGGGGCCCGACTCGAAATCTGACTCTGTACCTCTGCAGCGACTGCAGCCCAATCGTCAGTAAACCCTTCACGGCGAT
>Ga0307517_10001662_pt1 | contig 36758 bp, 19 predicted proteins | sample 23_EM_MG_FD_194515 | JGI IMG/M metagenome (GOLD analysis project Ga0307517, IMG submission 194515) | Populus trichocarpa ectomycorrhiza microbial communities from riparian zone in the Pacific Northwest, United States - 23_EM | ecosystem: Host-associated > Plants > Roots > Unclassified | place...
GTTTGGCTGCTCGTTTTTGCTTCACTTGTTCGTACAAATCATCTTCTGAGGATTCAGCATCTTCATCCATATCATCGTTTTTGTCAGACTCAATTGCAAGTTCATCCTCAGACATAATTCCAGCATCATCCTCGGTCCCAAGTCCAGCATCATCCTCGGTCTTAACTCCAGCATCTGCCAACACTCTAAGCTCGTGCTTCCTCCTCCTCTCTCCAATATCATCTCTCATAGGCAAATCATCATCACCAGAAACAACCTACTCACAGAGGAGCAAAAAGAAAAAAAAATCACATCAAAATGCAATCTAAAATACTCGGCCCAAACATAATTTACTATATGGTCAGAGTCGCTCCAAAATAGTGATAAAAAGTTGAAATCATTTTCAAAAATTCCTCAAGAGATGTTGAAGAATCAAGTTAGGTGTTGCTTGTTGGAATGATATCCGTTGAACCTTCAATCGTTTTAATAACGATTACAGAAAGCAGCAGTTTCTCAATTCCTGCTCCAGCATCAATTTCAGATGCGAGTAATTAGGATAAATAAAACTCAGCTCAGTATGCACCGAGTCAAAACAATTGAATTTTAAGAGTCTAATTTGTAATGATCCATTTCAAAAGGGTTAAATTTGAAGTGGAATCTTCCAACTCAATTTCTTCTCGTCAACTTGAGCAACTTGGGGGTTAATATCAGATGAGCAATCATGTGGATGCTGGAGAATTAATTCCTTTATAAATGATAACTGTTTTAATTGAAACATATCTATCCAGTTGGAGAACCGCTATGCCTAATTTATTTCCAGGCTGTGATAAATTGAAGAGGACATAAAAAGAAAGGGCATCGCTAAGTCACATAAAATAGGATGTAATTAATACCTTTGGCTTATTCTGTTTGGAAACAACAAGTTTGGAAAGTTTCTTTGATCCCAACATGCTTGTATGCTCATTACTCAATCTATGATTGCCCTTCTCATCATCTACGGCATCGTCATCATAGTCTTCATGGCTTTCAAGCCGTCTGTTCCATTCCATGGAACAAGTTAGTCATCACAAGTCATAAGCAGCTTAAAATTAAGGAGGATAGAAGCAGTAAAAGTACCCATTGACTGGTCTTCGATGCTTCTGAGCTTTATCAGGCTTTGAAGAAAAGGAACTAAAGGCTCCCTTCTGCTTCAATTTTTCCTCCAGGGCAGCTCTTACTTTCAACATTTCCATACTTTGTACACCAACTTCATCATTCTGCCAATTTTGAGTCTCTAAATTTAGCCACAAGCTAACTCAATTATGCAAAAGCATGACAAACAAAGACAGGAAAGCCAAAAGAAAATGCCATGGGATACAAAGGGAAAGAGCTATTGGGAAATTTGAAACTTATGACTTCTTTTATTACCTTACGCTTGTGTTTCCCTTCTTTGCTATTGCTACCTGTTAAAGACTCTGTTTTCAGCAGCTCAATTGCATCACAAAGCTGCAGAATCAACCAGAAATGATGTCAATTTAAAGGATTAAATTGAAAAGACAATCCATGTCAGGACATTAATGAATTGAATATGTAACAACCTCTGCTGGTTCTTGTGTATCAGCTGAGAGAAGAGACAATCCATGGTCCCTCGTGACAGACTGAGATGCCAAAGCAGGTCCATCACCTTCTCTATCTAAGCTTTCAATTGTCTGCATCCCTGGGTTTTTCTTCAGAAACTCATCGAGTTCTGATGGTAGATTCTCGTCGAGTTGCTTCATCTATTGAGAGTAACATGCAGTGAGAAAATTGTGAGCTGTAAGGTACACACCTCTTAAATAGAAAGAAGCAGGCCACACCTCACAATGCAAAAACAGTAAGTCAATGGTCCTTTATACCTTCACCGCATGCAAACATGATATTTATGCTCACTGAAACCTTTCCTTTCATAAAAGCCAACAGAAAGAAAATAAATTTAAAGTGCCAAATAAGGGATGAACACTCACTAGATGATAATTTTTAATTAATTAACCAGAATAACATACCACTTTTGTATCCACATGAACTGTCAGATGAATAACACAGATGCATTACACCAACCCCACTGACAGTGCAAGCTTTAGAGTTTGAGGGAAATTTAACATGCAATTTGTTCCTTATGATGAAACACAAGCTACCTTGCTCACTCCACGCATGTGAGACTTCTTAATGAGGCACACACAATCACATAGACAAAAAAAAAATTTACAAATGAAAGTATCAGGAAAAGCAAATTTAAAGCTAAATGATAGCAAAGATGCAATACACCAAGCCAACCGACTCTGCAAGTTTTAGAGTTTTGAAGGAAACTTGACATGCTGTTTATTCCTTATGATGAAACACAATCTACCTTGCTCACCCCAAGCATGTGAGGCTTCTTAACGAGGCATGCACACACAAAAACAAATGTTCTACAAATTGAGGAATTGGAAAAAGAAAAATTAAAGCATGTAAAGCAGAAAACCTTGTCCAATAAGCCCCTGATCTCTACAAGGCGAGCTATAACAGGGTGATCAAGAACTGGCTGCCCTTCAGACTTCAGAAGAAGATAGAATGTAATAGTTTGGCAATATGACAGCAATAGAAGCTGCTTCACCTCCAGATAGCGCAATCCACTTTCCAGCACGATTCCTCCCACTTTAACCTACAGAACATATAAAAGCATATAACATCCTGACAGCATATGCTTCCAATAGTGAAATTGCAATATCTGGACAGATGTGATGACTAGGAAATATGACTGCAGTTTAGAAAAGAAGAAACTAGGACCATTGTTTAGAAAATCATTTGCCAAAACATAGCATGATGCTTAGGCAAATGGAACTTGCATATGGAGCTCCAGTACAAGGCACAAAAAAGTGAAAGACAATAGTGACAGAAGAAGAAAAGTACCTTCTTTAAAAGTGGATTAACTTTGTTTTCAAGCTCTTCAAGTGTGCTATTGAGCTCAGACAGCAAACCAACCAATTCTGGAGCAGAACTGCAGTAAGAAATGCTAGCTCAGAAATGGGAACCTTTTTATGAAGTAAAACAGAAGAGCATATTTGAAAATATGGAATTAAAACCATGGAAAATCAGAAAACTGGTAACAACAAATTTATGAGAGTTGGAGCACCACATTTGTGTCTAACAGTAAGGGGAGTCGATACTTAGAGAGAACACATGGAAAACACACGACCTCCTCCAACAACAGGCATAAAAGGATATAACAAATCCTTCAGAGCACTAAAGACCACCCATAGATTTCAAATAATATTACATGTAAAAATGGGGCTTACCATGGAGCTTTTCATGATCCCATTTTAACAACCACAATTCTAAACCGCTGAATAGTCCCAAAAAATTAAGCAAATGTCAATAGCATGTCATCAAACACTTGCAGCTATCTCACCTACTTCATTATGTACCTAGAGTTACATGTTATAATAGTGGGATTTCACCACTAGTTTCACGTTACCTTGTCAGTTCAATAATTATTATCTGCATTCCTCTATTTACATCTTATCTAGAAGCATAAAATTCATTGTTTAGCCAGGAAATAGAATGTAGATAAATACATTTAACAGCAGAGAAGAGCAGGGGAGATCCAATAAAATAAGGAAAAAATTTGAACGGAGAATCTGAGCATCTAATCCAAAATTCTCCTCTCATTGCTAAGGTATTTTCAATAAAGTTGCTCGAAATATTTGAACAATATCATCTGGCTTAACATGTGAAATTTCTTTACAAATACTCACTTCGCCAAAACTTGATTCCAAACAAAGATTCCATGGGAAGATCTTTTACTATTATAGTTTCATAAGTAATTGGTTCTTCCCTTTCAGGCTCTGAATATGCTTTACCCTTACAAATTATTTTCCTATTTCTTATTTGAGGAATGCTAGCAGCAGTCACTCATTAGATTATGACATGTCTTATGTCACTTAAAAGAAATACCTAGAAATTGATAGACTTTTCATATTAGAAAGTAAGAACAAAGAAGAGTGTTCTTTATTTTTTTGAAAAAGAAAAATATGGTCATGGGTTTAGCCAGTTTCTAGGTTATTTCTTTTAAGTGGCATAACATGTGTCATAATCTAATGAGCAACTGTTTCTAGCAGCTGCTAAAGAGACTGCTGCTAGCATTCCCCTACCTATTTTACAGCTTTTGTTTCAATAAAAACAACTCGATAAATAAAAGTCATTTCTTTGCAACTCCAGTAACATGGAAGTGTATAGAACCATAGAACCTACAAACAATAAGCAAACAATAAAGCTAAGAGATTTTACCTAGAGATAATTTCCATTTGCTCCTTCCTTGACAGCTCATTCAAATCTTTGTTTAGCTCAAAAGTTGTACCCAAGTCATCAATGGCCTCTTTGCTCAAACGAGCTTTCTTTGCGGTTTTTCCTTGATTTGAGATTTCCTGAGAAAATAATCACACTCATACAATGTCTTTAAAAAGATCTATTCATTGATCCCCTTTGAGATACTAAAACTTTAAGAACTGAATTCACATCACTGTTACTCTGCCAAACAACCAAGACCATGGTTAAGCTTACCCCTAGTGTTAGCTCCTTGTCACTTTCATCTTCATCATCTTTAAGGCCAAAGTCTTCCACTGATAAATTTTTTGCTCTTTCTCTCTGTAATTTCAATACCTCATCCTCCTCTTCCTTTAGGGCCTCATCACTTGAATCTAACTGTTAAACATCAAACATCAAAATGTTCAGGATATTCCAAAGAGAGCATCAAAGCAAGAACGGAAAAAAAATATAACACACACAAACATGTAAATATATAATTCCACCTGATATTAGGTAGCTTAACTGAGAAAATGGCGAGATATAAAGCAATTAGAAGGCGGATGGGAATGAGAATCATGGCTCTTGATATTTAAATTCTCACCTCGATATCACGATTATCACCACCATGATAATCATGGCTCCTGTTCCCACTCCATAAAATATTTTGTGCTCCTTCCTCATCTTCTTCTTCATCTTGCAATTCATCATCAAAATCTCCAAACTTTGCTCTTAAGAACTTTTGCTGCTTTATAACTGCAGATAACACGCAATAAGTGACAAAATCAATAACGTGAAACTAGTTCACTATTCTGCCACTTCCAAGAACTGTAAAAGCAGCATGCAGAGTGGTCTTCTAAATTTACTAGTTAAATAAATGATTTAATCAATTATAAAACTGTTATCATTGCGACAAATGCTATTACTAAACAAAAGTAAAATTTGACTGATTTAATGAAGTAACCAATATATTCATTGGAGAAATATATCCCATGCTGATGTTGTAACTTAAAGTTTAAGTTTCACCCTCGCTTAATATATACAATCCATTTGTAAGAAGAGAATAAGAGAGTTCTAAAGAATGCATACACCTCAGTTCAAAAAAATGAAATATCATTTTTTCAGAGAGATTAATTAATCAAGCAAAGGATCACTTTTACTTTACATCAGAAACTTTTTCAGCACTCACGGAAAAAAAAATGCAAATGAAGTCAAGATTCTTACTTTTTGCAGCCAATCCAGTATCTTGGGAGTCGTCATCGTCTTCATCCTCATCATTGTTAATAGCCTGTTAGCAGTATCAACAAGAAAGTGACAAGAGAAAAATGAAATCAGAAAGCACAAAAGGTGGATAACAGTTTAATACTCTTTTAACACATAGGATGAGGAAACAAAGTTAAAAGCACAATTCCAATTCTTCTCTTTCAAATAAACTCCCAAGGACAAAGCTATAGAAAGTCATCACCAGTCTTCATTCCCCAATGAAATAAGATAAACCCTTTCACATTTTCAATCTCCTTCAACAATCCAGCAACTAAAATACTTTCTACACATTACACTGACTATACCATTATAACAAGCACATATAACAATTACAGGAAAACTGATAATTTAATTATTAAAAGCAGCCAAAAACCTCATCATCAAAAATAGGTTCTTCCTCGTCGTCACTTAATTCCCCAACATCACCATCTACATCAAACGGAATAATATCCCTCTGTTTGTGAACTGCAAACATTCAAAACAACAATAAAAACAGAAACAAATCAAAACCCATGATTTCTTTCCTCAACTAAGCCCTAATCACCCATCAAAACAAATAAATATTCAAACCTTTTTTCCTCCAACACAAATTAAAGTCATTAAAGGAACCAACAGCTACATTAAAACCAGTAACTCAGAAAAAGAAAAACACCCCCACAAATCCCATAACCCAAAAAACGTAAACTTAAAGATGATAAACAAGAAGTAACATACAGGAATCAATATCATCATCCATGTCTTGTGGGTCAACATATTCACCACGGGTTTTTCTCTTACTGCTTCTGCTGCTACCGTCTTTCTTTTGACTCCTTCCTTTCTTTGCCATGGCTTTATGAACCCAACAAATTTAACACCTGCAACATACACCAAAACAAGAATTTATCAGCTTACACTAAATTTCACAAAGAAACAAGAGTAACGCAAAGGAAATTACGGTTGCTTCGTTTGACAGCGGGGAAGAAAGAAAACGCAAAAACCCTGAGAGTGTTGAACTAGCTATAGTTCACGCTGCTGGGGTTTAAAGTTTTGTTGGGTTTGTATTTTGGGTTTTGCTAGTGAGCCTAAACTATAAGACATATGGGCTAGAAGCCCACGCTTTTTACCCGAATTTTGTTCCTTGTTATTATCATTATTATTATTTTAAGATAATAGATGGTATTTTTTGAATAACTACCTTAGCTTATGCATAGTTTTAAAACCCGATCCGGCTCGGCAGGTCGATTCGGGGCTGGAACTGGACCGGGTTGAAAAAAAACAGGGAAAGAAAAAATCCAGTGTGACCGGGTTGACCCGACAACCCGATCAAAAACCCGGTTGCAACCCATTGACATTTTTTTTTTTACTAAAATGACGTCGTTTTGATTTTTTTATAAAAAAAATTGACCCGAGCGACCCGGTGACCTGGTCAAAACCCGGAACCAGGGCCTTGGACCGGGCCGGTTCTAAAAACTATGAGCTTATGGGTTATAGTAATCTAATTTAAAATATATATTTATAGAATATTTAGATTTTTTAATAAAATATAATATATACATATTTTAATATTAATATAAACACACGCATATATAATTTAATATACATATCATTTTATTTTTTATTGGATAATAAATAATAGTCAAATAATGAATATTCATATGGAAGGGTGAGACCCGATGGATAATTTATCGATATTCAATTTTTTTACCCGATTGATAATGAGTTAAATATGAATATCAAGAAACCTGGCTTATAGGTACCCATTAATATCCTTAGGTATTGACATGCACTAAAATAAATCAAATCTAGGTTATATCCTTCAATTTATGTCTTTTGTTTCTTGATTTGTTTTTCTCTCTTGGTTATTTTCAGCCATATATATTAAAAAAAAAAGAGTTTTTGTATCCTCTTGAATTGTTGAACACAAAATCATAAGGTAGTGTTCTTGTTGAATTCTTGATCTTGCTGCAATATATACATAAAAAAGTGTGTTCTTGAATTTTTCTTCTTGATTGCCAAATTGGTATACAAAAAAAAGGGCTTGATCTTGAAAAATTTGATTGTTGTTGCTAAAAAAAAAAAGAGAAGAAAATAAACATTCTAGAGTTGGGCGAGAGCTAGGGAAAAAAAATTGGTCATTGGCAATTTATGTTGCTTTTTAATTATTATTTTTTTGGTTCTATCATTGCTTGATTTAATTTTCAGTTTAGATAGTAAATCTCTTTAGTATTATTGCTTCCATTCAGTTTATTTTGCGTCTTCGAATCGTCATATTACTTGTATAAATTTGCATTGCTACTCGTGAATTTGTCATCGTAGTTTCGTTTCGTTAGTTTCATAAATTTCTTGCTTCTTGAGTCTATATAAAATTTAGTGATTCACAGCGTAGTTTGTTGCTTTTCTAAATTGTTGCTAAGTGATTTCAAGAACTAAAGAAATGCAATTTGAGTGAAAAAAGGCGTAGGGAGCATATTAGAGTGAAAAACCTATAAATTTGTGTGAAACATGAAAAGTTTTTTTTAGTTCTTTAAAAGAAAATCACACGAGTGTGTGAGGTGTTATTTTTATTGCTAATGATTTTCATGCAGGTTTTAAAAAAAATGTCTTCTAACAGTGTGCCATAGAAGGAGGGTGAAGTCCTAGAAGATGGGCTTTCGAGAATACAACAACATATGAAATTTATGTTTGGTAAGCTGATGACTAAGATTGAAAAATTAGAGACTAGGTCTGATGGGGGACGTAGTAAAAAGGGTAAAGAAACTAGGAAGGAGAAGAGTGTTGCTGGAAACTCTCCAGATGAAGTCAATGATGATCTTAACTATGGTAGTGGATTTCGTACACATAGGGGAGAGAGATATGAGAATCAGCTAAAGAGAGGACATATTCGGCCACATAGAGATTTTGAGTATAGAGGGGATTTTAATGAATTGGGTGATGTAGTATTAAGTTAAAAATCTCAGCGTGGAAGGGAAAAACTGATCCAGAAGCTTACTTAGATTGGGAAAAAAGGTGGAGATGATTTTTGACATCAATATGTACTCTGAAGAAAAGAACGTTAAGTTAGTTGTAGTGGAGTTTACTGATTATGTCATGGTTTGGTGGGAGAGATTGGTGGTAGAAAGAAGAAGGAATAGAGAAAGATCAGTTAGCACGTGGAAGGAGTTGAAGACAATAATGAAGAAGAGGTATGTTTCTAAACACTATTATAGAGAGTCGTTTAATCATTTACAAATGATTACACATGGTAGTAAGAGTGTGGAGTATCAGAAAGAATTAGAGGTGACTATGATTAGAACTAATGTTAATGAAGATGAGGAAGTTACTATGTGTAGGTTTTTTAATGGCTTGAAAAGAGACATAACTAATGTTGTGGAGTTGCAATCTTATGTTGAATTTAAAGAGTTAATGCATTTGGCCATTAAGGTTAAATGACAGTTGAAAAGAAAGGGTAGTACACGATCTGTAGCTTATTCAGGGTCTTCATCGGGTTAGAAGTTGAATTATAGGAGAGAGAGTAGTGCATCATCGAAGCCTTTGGTGACTTTTAAGGTTGTCGAACCTATATCCATGAAGAAGTAGATTTCGGCTAGTGATCAAAAACTTAGGAGAAGTCCAACCAAAACGTAATCATGATATAAAGTGTTTCAAGTGTTAGGGATTATGACACTATGCATCAGAGTGTTTGAATCATCGAGTTATGATTCTAAGGGATGATGGGGAGATTATGTCCTCTAGTGAGGAGTTTGATTGTGATGACATGCCACCACTTAAGGATGCTAGTGATTTAAAGTATGTTGTTGGTGATAAAGTTTTGGTGATTAGAAGGTCGCTTAGTGTTCAAACTAAGGAGGATGATGTGGAGCAACAAAGGAAGAGCATCTTCCATACTAGATGCCTAATCAACGATAAGGTATATAGTATGATCATTGATAATGGTAGTTGTACTAATGTTGCTAGTGTTACTTTGGTTAGAAAGTTAGGATTGAATATCATAAAGCATAAGAGGCCTTATCAGCTTCAATGGTTGAATGAATGTGGTGTTGTTAGGGTGAATAAACAGGCGATGATTTCTTTTTCAGTATGCAAATACAAGGATAAAGTGTTATGTGATGTTGTGCCTATGCATGCTACTCATTTGTTACTAGGGAGGCCTTGGCAATTTGATAGAAAAGCTAAGCATGAAGGGTTTAAGAATAGGTATTCATTGGAGAAAGATGGTAGAATTTACACACTTGCCTTACTAACATCAAAGCAAATGTATGAAGATCAAATTCAGTTGAAGAAAAGCTATGAGGATGAGCACTCAGATTCGGCCAAAGTGGAAGAACAAACAGAACAACATGGTGAGAATGTGAGGAAAAGTGAAAATAAAGTGAGTCATGAGTTGAAAACAAAAGAAGACAAAATTTCGGCCCTTAGGAAATTAGGGGAGGGCCACGGCCAAAAAGAAAAAAAATAGAAGGGAGGCCGAGAGTGGAGAGAAAATGAGTGGAGAGAAGAAAGAAAAGGTGATAAGAGAAGAGTGTGTAGAAAAAGTGGGGAAAAACCTAAATTTCTTTGCAAAATCTAGTGATCTTAAACATGCTTATCTTTCTGAATTGCCTATGATTTTACTTGTGTATAAGAAGACATACTTTAACTCTGATAATTTGGATTCAAAAATAAAACAGCCCCACAATCCAGAAGAGAACACATTCCGTGCCATTATCACCACAATAGCTCTATAATGGACACAATTACCAACCAATTAAACCCATTAATCATAAAAACACCACTTCCTAAAAAAACAAAACACCAACCTACCAATTTCACCTAAAAAATCACAATACGTCGTGGTTTGAAAAATTACAGCTTTTACTTGGAATTTTTTTATATCAAATATGTAATATTTTATGCTTTTTTCTCTTCCCTAGTCACTAACTCAATTTCTAGGCATGAAACATTTATACATCTCTGGTTGCTATTAGAAACTTTTGACTTGAATAAAACATCTCATCTTTGGAAACAAAATATGCAATATATTAATGCTTTTTACAGTTGATTATTCAAATGCTCTTTTTCATCATTAGTACTGGAGGAAGCTACAGATCATATCGTAAAACTTCCAGAAATTCAAGAAGAGGTAACCGAAAGAGGCACCGATGACTCAAGATGCATCGCCCACCATGTTATGTCTTTTGTACTTAATTAGAGTTTTTGTGCAGTGTCCTATTCGACAAAATTTTGTATTGTATGTGTTTTATCTTTCTCATATTATTTCCGTCTAAGTTAGTATGTATAAGAGATCACGATTCCTAAACTCCTCTGATGGTCTCTTGTGTGTTTGGGTTTGAATTCAGTCTTATTTAGAGATTTCTCATGTTTTTGTGAGGTTTGTGTTTTCTTTGTTTTTTTTAATGTTCAGTAAACCTAAACTACACACACACACATACTAATACAACCATCAATAATTAATTAAAAGTTGAAGTTTATTATGCAGGGAAAACATTAGTTTGGTGTTCTACACTTGGCATTTCAATGCATTGGAGTCGTGTTTGGTGACTTAGGCACGTCTTCTTTGTATGTGCTGATGAACACCTTCCCCAATGATATTCAAGACCCTAATGACATTTTAGGAGTTTTATCGGTCGTTATCTACTCCATCCTCACTATCACAGTCGAAAAATACACATTTATGGTCTTATCTGCCAACAATAATAGAGATGGTAAGCTTAAATGTCATTCCATAGTTCATATTTTGCTCATTTTTCTTTATACATACGTTGAATTCTTGCACTTGATCCCTTTAAGTATCTTATTCATCTACATCTTTTGTTGTTAAGATTATAGTTCAATGATGAGAATAATCAATATAGTATTATGTGAGTTGAATCAAGATTTATGTAGAGATACTGATCATTTTTCCTCTCACCTTAGATTAGAATTTACTTAGTAGATCCTAATTTTTTTGAAAATGAACATATATATTTTTTATACTCAGGTTTTTTTTTTTACTAGTAGCTTGTTTTTAAAAAAAAGCAAAGAGAAATTAAAATAATTATCCATAAAAAACTAAAAGGAAAATATGTATCTCTTTGATTGAAACTCTATTTTTTTTATTCATGTATTTTTTTATATCACAAACATTATTTTTTTTAAATACAGACTTATTATGATTTGAAATTCAAGTTTCAATAAAACAAATGTAGAATTTTTACTCTATTGTATGAAAAAAATAAAAGAATAGTTAATCTTAAAAAGTTATGGAAAAATTTACAATAAAGTTTTTTAAAATAAAGATTTATCATCATTGAATATTCATGAGAACTTTCCTAAAGAAATTTTGCATATTATGTTCATATATAATGATTTATAAAATAATTATTAATATTACCATAAAAAACTATAATAAAACTATAATTTAGAATTTTATTCTAAATTAAAAAAAAGTGCAACGAGGTGCTTGAACTTAGAGGAGAAGCTTGTGCACCAGGCTTAGAGCATGTTTGGAAACGTGGTCCAACCCGTGTTTTTAAAAAAATTAATTTTTTTTATTTAAAATTAATATTTTTAATGTTTTTTTTATCATTTTGATGTGCTAATATTAAAAATAATTTTTAAAAAATAAAAAATATTATCTTTATATATTTCTAGGTAAAAAAAACTTTAAAGACAATCAATATTACAATCTCAAATAAGCTCTTAAAAAAAAAAAACCAGCCTAGGCTTATATTCCGACTTTCTGTATTTTTTCTTAGCATTCAAAAAATGAAACATGAAAAATATAATATAGAGCCGAAATATAAAATTATAAAACTAGAGGACCACATAAATTCGCAGAGGATGAACTTTGTTTCGCGTTTCAAAATATTTAAAAAAAAAATTAATTTTTTTTTTATAAGAAAAACAACTATATCAACTTCACAAATATCCCCTGAAAAAGCTTCCCTATGAAAACCACAATGTCAGCAGCAGCACAGCTCTAAACCCAGTAAAAACTCTTAAACCCTCTCTAGCCTTCTTCTCCTTCAAAACCCAAACGCATTCTCTACAAAAATCCTACTTCCATTCTTATTTTCAGCTGAATTCTGTGTAAAAAGCTAAAGCCATAGTTGGTGAGGAGAAGTGATATGAAGTTATGGCTTACTACTACAAGTCATTGAATCTCCACCACATGTGGAAAGGAGGGTTTCACTGTGTGGGAGGAAATTTTGCAGCAGCGAGTCGGATTGTTGGCTTTAATAACCTTTCCAATTTTAAGAGAAAGGTTTTTCTGTCTCGTCCTTCATCAGCTGTTCTATCAAACAAGGTAATGCTAATACTTTGTTATCTGCCATTTCTGATTAAATTAAATTTGTGGGTTTTGAAAAGACTCAACCTTCTTGTTTTTTTTTGTTATATTTTAATTCTTTAAATTAATTCGTATGCAAGATCCTTTTTTTTGCGGGGATATTGTTTTTGACTTCTGGGTTTTGTTTTGTTTAGGGCTACTGTAGTTTATCTCAAGTTGTTTCTGCAATTCCTCAAAGTAATGTACTAACCTCTTCCAAAAGTGAAAACGAGGTGGTCCACCAAGATTTGGTCAAGCGTGAAGAAAATGCCGTGGAGGCTAATAATCCTTCAAATGGAAGAGTAATGCTTATAGATGGTACATCGGTCATTTATAGAGCTTACTTCAAGCTTTTAGGTATGTCATGGTATTGGCTGTTTTTTTTTTTAATATTCATGCTGAATTATTTTACCAATGGAAAAATTGAAGTTTAAGTTTTGTTGCGGATTGTTTGATTGGTTCTAGGAAATTATTGTTACACCTTTTGACCAATTGTATTGTGGTGTCATTTGTATGTCTGTCTTTGTTTTGTGATTTTTGTCTGCAATGTCAGAGTTTCATGTGCCAGGAGGGCTATTCTATATTTCAATTAGTTTAACTGCTTATATGAGATTAGACTAGATATTACAATGACATTAGCTAATAGATTAGATATTTCAGGATGCGTTAGGCAGTCAGATTATATTACAATGACTGGGCAAGTCTGTTGAATGTATAGATAAGGACTAATGATTCTATGGGTTTATTGTCTACTCTCTACTCAAGTCTCACTGTCTATTGAGCTTAGTAATGTGTTTCGGAGATTTGAAGAGAATAATCTGTAACATCATTGCATACTCACTATCTAAGATTTACACTGTGTTTCGGAGGTTTGAAGATTATGATGATGTTTGAACGTATTGCCTGCTTACTGTCTCAATCATCATTGCGTCTCTTGTCCAATAAAATATTAGGAATTATTTTTGCCTTCATAAATTTTGAAAATTTTCTTGGCTGGTCTTTACTTCATGGATCTATGAAGTTTCTTACTCATACTTCATTGATGTTGAGAATTTCTCCATTTTTTGATGAATTATTGCTCATAGCGATATAGAATACGCATCAGATTTTAGAATGAAAGTTGAAATATCAGCATATGACTTATCTGTTTCTGAAATTTGGATTTGTCGTGATCATTGGCTATCTTTTAAACTACAACTACCTTTAGTTTCAGGGTGCAACCTAGATCTAGTATATTTAAATTGGACCAGTCTTGTATTTTAGCTTATCATGACTTTGTCTTCTTTTGATTGTGAGCAGCAAAGGTGCATCATGGTCATCTAACACATGCAGATGGCAATGGAGATTGGGTTTTAACTATATTTTCTGCGCTATCTTTTGTAAGTGTATTCTTTCAGTCTTATGATTTCCTATTATTTAGGGACTGGTTTGGTTGCTGTCCACAGTCCTGTGAGCTGGGCCACATGTACTGACACTGTAGAGTAGAGTCTACACTCTAGAGACAGAGAAAGGAAACAAAGAAGGAGAGATATAATCACACAATACACAGATAACTCAACCTTCACATTACAGACTCAAATCAAAAGTCACATAATAATCCTCTATACTATTTTGAGAAGAGTGCATAAATACTTATAGTATTATCAACGTAACCCATTGTTTAAGTTCTTAATGTCTAAAGCATATCTCTATTATTTCTCTTGCAGATAATTGATGTCCTGGGATTCATGCCTTCCCATGCAGTGGTATGACATTTGCTTTATGCTTATATGTGTATATTTCATTCAATCACATTACACAATGAAGATAAATAAGTTGTGCATTGCTATCTATGTGCATTAACGGTTCTGTTTTGGCTGACTTTTTTGTTCAAAGAAGGAATGATTTAATGTAACTATAGTAGGTGTTATTAGTGATAGCAAGAGGCTGAGAGCTACTAAAAGTATCCACATTTTACATTCTGACACGCACGAAATTTAGTAATTTGCTGGATCAAAATTTCATCTGAAGCACGAAATTGATTTTCATAGAAGGAAAAAAAATGCTGGATACATTAAATTTAGATGGTAGTCTTCTATGGGCTACTGCTTTAACCATAGTTCAATTGGTTGGACTCGCCAAATAGTGTGGAATGGGTTTAGCAAGTATAGGGGGACCATCAACCCTAAAAAATATTATTTTAAGTGGAAAGTGTCTGGACAAAGATTTATAACCATGTTGCTTGTTATTAGCAGTTAAAACTCCTAGTTTCTGTCTTCAATTTTTCTCGAACATGAGATTCACCTCTCTAATATTTGATTTGTTGAATCTCTCTGAAATGTGATATTGCTTCCCTTATGTATGATTTATTGGTAAAGCCTTTTGATGCTAAGTTGTCTTAGTGTTGCCTTTTGGACACAGCTTACAAGATTCACCAGTACTCTCTAATCCAAAGACTATGATTTAGACTCTTGTAGCTGATAAATCAGGTTTTCATAACACTGTGAACTTCAGATTCTGAAGAGTGGCTGATGCATGGTGTTACATTTGGTTAGAGATTATTTACAGTCAGAATATGATCATTACGTCCTCCAGATCTATTTGTAAAAGATATGATTCTGTAACCCAACCTTGGTTACACTGGCGCTAGGTTTCATCTATATTTGCACTATCAAATATATATTACATATAGTATCTGCCTTTAACTTACATTGAATATAGCTTTGCATATTATCTTTCATAATAGTGTCAGTAACTTTTGTTTTTGGAAGGGTTTTGCTACTTCTTCTTTTGCACATTAAACTATTGTTTTCTCTTTCCTTTTTATCATTCTCCTTAATTAGATAGTTTACTTATCTATTGGTTATTATTTTTCATTGCAGGTGGTGTTTGATCATGATGGTGAGATATAAATTCTCTGATATTTTTATTAGTAATTGATTCTCTCAATTGTTGTTTGTGCTTCTTAACATGCTCTAAAGTATTTCAAGCTGTTTGATGTTTTACTTGGAATCTCCAACTACATGATCTCAACCTCTTAAAACTGGCCATGATGATTTTTATCTTTGTCTGGGTGAATCTGCAATAAAATGATTTTAGTGAATGGTTTGATTCCCTGTGCCCTCAGACATGTTGACTCTAAATTCCCTTTCCTGCCTTTGGTACAATAGATATCTCTTTTCTGCAGAGTTACTTGTCAAATTGTGGTGGGTTTGAGACTCAATTCCTGTTCAAAGCATGCAAAACCCATGTAATCTACGAAGGAAGATAGTTCCCTTCGATGAACTTATTCCTCACTCTTCTGTTTCTCTTGTGTTTGTCTCATGTTTTGTTGCTGAAGTGTCATTCCTTCATTCCTGTTCATTTCAAGTCTGACTTTTGGAAAGAGATGAGAGCTCAAATCTATGATTTAATATCAACAATAGGCTGGACATTGTGAGTACATGGACACTGATAAAACATTTAGTTGAGGTTCAATGTTAACTTGTTGTAGGCTAAATGTTGGTGTGCTACGCTTCTGTCTTCTAAGTTAAATAACACAAAGGTTATCTGATACATGACAAGAAAGAGAGAATCCAGTTTGTTGGCTGCATTATTATGTTTTCTCAGTTTAATACTTGCAGATAACAAAGTGTTCTTAACAATATAAAATAATTCTTTAGCTCGGTTTGCATCCGTTTCTTGAGCCTCAGGCTTTATTATGTCTGCTCAGTTTTATAATTGTGGAAAAAAAAAGTTTTATTGACAGCATAAAACAATCCTTTAGCTCTGTAGGCATCCATTTCTTGAGCCTTCTCACTTTGAAGAAAAGTGATACTTCAATAGCATGAGCAGCATTTAACCAACTCATAGAAAAGTTAAGAGATGGCTTTCCTGTGGTGTCATGAATTGAACTGGAACTGATCTTTACAGAGTTTGCCAATGATAGGGGTTGACAAACTGAAATCAGGAAAGAAAACTATTCCATGTATTAGTGGTAGCCTGTCCTATTGAGCTTAGGATATCAAAGATAGGCAATGTTGTGACTTTGAAATTGCAAACGTCAGTCAAAAGAAATCCCAAGAACTGATGTTCTCTTATCTTAGAAAATACATGAATCCAGAACCTTATGACTGGAAGCTTTCATGCAATGTTGCAGTTGACTGGGACTCTGTCATGATTTTCTTGTGTGTTGGGGTTACTGCATCAAAACACAGCAAACACATGGTACTTTGCATTGCCAAACACTGCTGAAATAACAGAGAAAGCAGAATAAAAAATCTTTCACTTGCATAGTGCTACAGTTAAGGGATTGAAAGTTGAAACGGGGTTGACTGCTTCACCTTTTCCAACGTCTAAACCATAGCTGGAGGATAGCTCTGGCTCAGTGAATTAATTTCACAGGAAGAAAGAACCCTCTATAGCACAAACATCTTTCTTTCACAATATTTAGAGGTTTCTCTAGGTATTACATTTGGACCAGACAAAAGATATCCACAAACTACCTTTGCAGTCAACCCCATTGCAACTTTCAATCCCCATTGCAGTCAACCCCTCTGCATACTTCATTGAGTACCAAAATGTTGGGGCATAATTTGCCTAGAATTTGGAGGGTGCCTCGTCCTTTTCACTGGAATTATGCAGAGGGAGAAAAAATTGTTGATTTCCTAACGTTTCAGCTCCTTGTCTAGTTCACAAATCAAAAGTATGCTAACATGCAATTGTTCCATCCCAAAACTGTAAAACCCTTAAGAATTAAATTCAGTGGTCAATTTGCGCATAATATTTAAACTGTGTGTCAATTTGTTAATTCCTAATCATTATATAAATGGGACTTTAAGTTGGTTGAAAACGCTTTCAGAAGTAGAAATCTTTAAGAGGGTATCTCAAATGTTAGATGATGAATTTGGGCCATCCAGCTTGTTCTCCTATTTTCTAGTCAGTGGTCAATTTGTACGAGTTATGGGGTATTGGATAGTGAAACTGTTGTTCAATGTGGAATTTTGATAGACCAAACTTCTACTTTTCCTTTTCAGGAGTACCGTATGGAAAATCTAGTGTTTCACCCAACAAAACTGTCATGGAAAAAGGTATGTCAGTTTATAATTCTTTAAAATCTTGTCATAATGAATTTAACAATCTGTAGAAATAAGAAACAACATTTATAGGTGAATCCAGATAATTATGGGTGATGTTTGCTGGTTTTACACTGAGTCAACTGTGCAGACGAAGAAACTTTATTTGAGTGCAAGGCATGTCATTGTTGTGGTGTGGGCAATTCATGCCTTTTCTCAAATCACTTTTAAAGGTGTCTGACTTTAGAATCAAATTGAGCGTCTTTTTGTTTTTGTTTTTTTCGCTTTGCTTTCTTGAATAATATGTTATTTTATGGCCAAAGATAATTCTTTTCTTTATCATGCTTGGTCTCAAAATGCTTATAAATTGCTTTAATTAATATAGGGTTGTTTAAGAATTTTAATAATGTTTGATTTCCAAAGTTTCTGATCCTAGACTTTTTAACGAAAGCAAAAAAGTGACGATAAGGCAATTTAGTTTGAGTAGATTTGATTGGCTGCATAATGGACTGGGTCATGATGAATTTCAGTAGATTTTATTTTGAGTTGAGCTTAACTGGCTGCATCAAACCTCCAACATGTACGTGCTACAAATGTTCAATGAATGTGGAATACAATTCACATGGCATGAACTTGACTTACTCTGAATCGTTATGTTTGTCCTTTGTGACATTAGTTTCCTCTACTGTTGGGAGATACAAAGAGGGAGTTTATGACACATCTAAGAGCACATTTGTGATTCTCTTAAGCAGCATATGAATACACTGTAGATGGATCATAAATGTTGACTTGTGGTTAATGGAGGTCATATGAATCCATTTTTCATTAATGAATATAGTGAGGAGTTTTAGAAGCTCAGCCTGATGGGCTATGAATTCAGTGCATAGTTCTTAGGTATTTGGATAGACATGGAAAACCATTTGCAGGGCCTTCTAGTGATCAAACAAACTTCAAGACTATTTTATTTCTGTTCCTGTTTTCCATGTAGTCTTTTTAACTTCTATGCTTCAAAATGGGATAAGGCGACAGCCTATAATTGCTTCTAGTACTTTAAGATAACAGACATCCTATATTTATGCAAACAAGCTTCAAGAAGTAATTTCTAGTTTAATTCTGGCATGCTTGCCTTTTCAACTGTTAATTATATGTGCTGTTTGTGACAGCCACGTTCATTTGGGCACCAGGATACATGATCATGGATCAAACCTGAAACGCATTCTGAAATATTATTGAACATTCATAAAAAAAAGAAAAAAATGGATCATGAAATGTTTCACCTAACTTAACTCTCAAAGGCAAAATATTATACCTTCAAGTGAATTTTCCATGGTAATTCCAAATGATTATTTTTTTGTTCATATCGTTTATTCTATTGCAATGGAACAGAATAATAATAAAAAAGAGATCAATATATTCACAGACTAGGCTGGCACGTAGACTTCCATCTTTGCCAATACATCTGTACCAAAGTCCTTTTTAGCTGGTGCCAGTGGAGGGCCTAGAGCTAGTTTGGATGGAGAAGGTTGATTTTATTAGGTTTCTGGAAAAATAACTTGACTAGGATCAACTAAATGAGGTTTTTTATTGCAACTGCTTGGGAATGTGTTCAGAGTTCCTTTTCCACTGCTTAGCTCTGCCAAGGTGCTCATTGCAGTCTTGTCATTGTCTGTTTCTTATGATTTTACACCTATAAAATTACTCTAATGTTGCCATCTCTCACAATATTCTCTTGTTTTTTCCACACACGTGCACATTTGCATTTTGTGTGTTTGATCCTCCCCAAGAAAAAAATAAAGGTCCCCAAGTGGAGGCTACTTTACAAGTTAGTTTTCACAAATCAAAATCAGCTGATTGGATTTATCATATTCTTTATTTTTTGAAGGCTTGAATTTTCGCCACACTTTATATTCTTTATACAAGAGCAACCGCCCTCCTACGCCTGATACTGTCATCCAGGGACTTCCATATTTGAAAGCTGCTATCAAAGCTATGTCCGTTAAGGTGATTGAGGTAAGTAGCTATATCTTGCAGTTTTATATAATTGATCAACTCAGATTTCTCATGGTAATCAATTATGATTTTATGTGAAGGCAGGTACCTGGGGTAGAAGCAGATGATGTCATTGGAACATTGGCTGTAAATAGTGTCAAGGATGGGTTTAAGGTAATTATCTGAGCTCTATTTCTCAAATACCTGAGAGTGTATAATGAAATCTAACCACAATCATCCATGGATTTTGTTTTCGTGGAGAGAAGATGGATAATGTTTTGAAAATGATTTCCACTGTTTCCCAAGGATCTAGTCATTGTGGGCTCCCCCCTCCTTTATGGAATAAAATCGAAAGAAACTATTAAAATAAGAAACTGTCTATTGTCTTGCTTACATAGCTACAGGCACACAATGTAACTTAGTATGTTATATGCTTCCTTTCAACATGGTTGTATCTTGCTTTAGTTGTGTTTGTTTTTTTTTTATTTTCCCTCAACTGCCTTTCATATATGTGTTCTAGTCTACAGGTCAATGAAACTGTTTGGCTCCTCTATTGTTTGCCTTTTCTCTTATACTTACTCTATAATCAGCCTATTTATGTATTTTATCTAGGAGGTAGACAATTCATCTTGACTATCTTGTTTTTTAACTCCCTGGAGAAGATCTTTTCTTGTTTGACAGGTTATGAATAGTTAATTTTTTTCCCACTATTTTTTGAGTCTCACACTACTGATTTATTTTTCTCATGAACTCAAAAACAATATTTTTTCCTTCCAGAACCCTTCTATCCACTTTCATATGAAAAACAGGAAAAATGCTTTTTGTTGATAAATTATACCCAGACAAACATATCTCATCTTAAGCCCAGAAACTGATAGGCTTCTGCTTTTTTGTTAATATTAGCATTAATAAGCTTTTTATGAAGTGTTCACAAGTGAAAGATTTGGCATTAGGAGTAAACTGTCCCCTTTGTTTTGTTTGTTTTATTGTATATAGTGTTTTTTTCCCCAAATGATTTTGACCATTTTACCATACAACATAGAAATCTTTTAGTTAAACATCTATCACATTCATCCTTCAGCTTTTGGAAGGTTAACTTTCTTTGCTTGATTTTCTTAATCAGTTTGAGTAGTTAAAACTGAGTACCTTTAACATTACTGTTTGCCTAAAAGCTCCTATGTTATTTTTTCTTGCCACCGTCAGTGTCTCGTGATTGTGCTTATTTTGTAACAGGTACGAGTTGTTTCTCCGGACAAAGACTTTTTTCAGATTCTTTCTCCTTCATTACGTCTTCTACGGATTGCACCACGTGGCCTTGAGTTAGTAACCATTCAACTTACAACATCATGCCTGCATTATATTTGTTAACATTTGAGGTTTGAGTGATCAGAAATTCTTGGAGTTTTCTGAAACCTTTTCTTTCTGGGAATATGTTCTTTCTTATCATATAAAGTCATGTTATGCAAAGCTGCGATCAACTTTTTCATCCTGCATGGCTTAGAAATAGCGTCATTTTGGTGATAATGAATTGGATTTCATTTATTATGATTCCACTAGTGGATTTGAGTTTATTTTTTGATATTTAGATAACTTGATGAACAATCTTCAGAACTAATAAACGTGAAGTTTTTTAAGTTCAAAGCAATTGGATGTAAACTGAAAATACAGAACCATGAAAAATATAAAGATTTATGTTTGTTCTAGATATCTGTCATGAGAAAAAAAAAGAGTTAAAGGGATACTATGTAACTTCATAAGCTGGTTTTGGAGATATATTTTATGTTCAAAGCAATTTGATGTAAACTGAGAACACAAGAACCATGCAACAGTGAAGAAAGAATTTACACATGTTCTTTGTATTTATAGCAGTGAAAAAAAAATAAAAAATACTGCAGAGCTGCATAAACTGGTTTTGCATTTAATAATCTTAACATACCATCGAAATATATGAATTTAAAATTCTATATGTATAACACAGAACATATAATTACCTGCCAACATTTGTTTATTCCAAATTTAAGTTTTATTCTTTATTCTTTTCTTAAAAAATTTGGTCCAATTAATATCTAGAGCCTACAACCAGCTGTCCCAATGCCATGACACCACCCATGTCTTTTGCTTATGATTTTGTAATAGGACATATGAGTGTAAATTCTGATGTCATGCTCTATTAGACTTTGATTTGCTTATGGGTTCTTCCTAAATAAAATTTCAAATTCAGTTGAACTTGAAGGCAATGTTAGCCTAATAGTAAGGGGTGTGCAAACAGTTTGATTGGTTCAGTTTTCAGTTTGGTTTTTAAAAACTGAAACCAAACTGAATATGTGAGAAACCGAATTATGTAAAACTGAAATATTTCCGTTTCATTTTTGATTTCAATACAAACAAAACTTTCTATTCTGAAACATTTCATCCTTTTTGACTATTTCTCGAAAATAAAAATTGAAAGAAAAGGGAAAGAATTTGGTTTTTGTTTGTTTGTTTGGTTTTCAAACTGTACCAAAATTGAAACTGAATTACCAAACCAAACAATTTCAGTTTATGATAGGGTATTTAAGAATTAATGATGTAATAAAACAAGTTATTCATACGAGTGCAAATTAATGAGTCACCTGTTTAGTTACTTTTGGTGGGTTGTGATTGTGCTTCATGCTACCTTGAATAACTTAATTTCTTTAATTTTGGCTTGCTTTTTCGGAATTTTGATCTGATTTTATAGAGTAGTGCTGTAGTTTCATATTTTGCTTTGCCCAGGATGGTTTCATTTGGAATGGAGGATTTTGCTGAAAAATATGGAGGATTGAAACCTTCTCAGTTTGTTGATGTAATGGCTCTTATGGGTGACAAATCTGATAATATTCCAGGTTATGCTACACATCTCTCATTAGTTAAATACAGTCCGATGTTCATGATATGAATTTTTCACAGACAGCTAAATGTCATTTCCTTTATGATCTCTTTACATGTGTATCTTCTTCCAATGACTTATCATTGAACTTCCTTTACCATGATGTTCAACATTCATGTATTTTTTTCACTGGAGGAATACTAGATGTGAATAAAATGAAAAATAAAATCCTGAATTTTGATGAAATGTTGCGAAGGTCGGCTCAAACTTGTGTCTAGCCTCTGCTTAGTTTCTGGAATGAGCAATGGAAATGAGCTAAAAATGTTTAAACCTTTCTCTGAAATGAAGCAATCTGCTAGAAGTTTTAAGGAATTCTTTTTTTTAATGAGATTCAAATATTCTAAAGGTTGATTTATTGATGTTCCATCTTTAATAATTGCAGGAGTTGAAGGAATTGGAGTTGTCCATGCTGTGGAACTGATCTCTAGATTCGGTATTGTCTTAGAATTTGTTGGAAAATGTCATAGGGTGAACATGTTGCTGAACTATTATGTGATTACATTTGTTATGGAATATTTGTTTTTTCTGCCAAAAGTGATTGCAAGCTTTTTTTGTCTGTCAATGTGGGATTTTCTTTTTTGGCCCACATAAGTGTGTTTCTTGATATACTGACTTGCAATAATCTTCACTTCTTTTTCAGGCACATTGGAGAATTTGTTGAAATGTGTTGATCAAGTAGAAGGGGAGAGCATTAGAAAGGTAGAAATTTTCAACATGAATCAAGTACTTGCTAAAATCATATCCTTTTCTTTTCCCTTTAAATCTTTATCATTTTTTGTTGGTTGTTCCATTGTTTGACACTTGCAATGAGATGAAATATCTTCAGTCAATTTTTATCAAATCAATTGTGCTATATCTAGTCACTTTATTAGAATCCATCTCTGTGTGTTTGTTCTGGGGGTTGCTGTGGAGTCTGATAGTGGGTTCTTATTCAGCAACTATTGGGGGTGGGCTTGTAATGGCTTTCTCTTCTTCCATGTGCTTGGGGATGTTGCATGCATTATTGATAATGATGTGCAACTCTCCTTTCTGGTAAGAAAAGAGGATGTAGAAGTTTGTCATCAAGGATATTGCACCTTGTAAATATAAGTTAATTTATCATGTCATGATCTTGTGCTCATGAAATTTGAGATAAATATAGCATGATATTAGCTTTTATTTAAAATTCTGTGACCGTTTATGTGGCTGACTCATTTTACTTTCCTCTGGTCACTACTCTCTTGTAGGCCTTGAGACAGAATGCTAATCAGGCAGTACTAAGCAAGGAGCTGGTAATTTTCCTATCTTTTTCTCTGCTCATTATATTTTCTTGTGGAAAATTAATTTTTTAGTGGATAAATATCTCACCCAATCTCATTTTTAAAGCATGCATAATGTTCATACGACTGGTCCGACAAGAATAAAGTGCAAAAGAGCAAAAGACTGATACTATAGTAAATGGCATAGACGTTTGTCTGTCTTTTCTATGGAGTATCAGAAGATGTCTTCATTTCCGAAACATAACCCTACTCGGTGCTTACAATCTATTTTTTTTTTTTTATTATAGATTTTGTGCCTCACCGCTGAAGAAACTTAAATAAATACACTAGCATCAATTCAGATTTTCATTTCCTTTGTTCTTTGAGCAGTATGTATTAGTTATCTTACCTAGCCATGCACTTTCTTCTAACAATTATTATGAACATTGTGGTCATTATCAATGTAAAATCTATGAGATCTAACCATTTTAGGGAACAAAGTTCCATTGAAATGCTTGAAAATGCAGAAGCCTCATGACTGGCCATGTGCAGACTTGTTAAATGAGATATGGTGCTTTATATTTTGAAAGACTCGATGACAGTATGGCAGCTGTTACTTTATTATTAATCTAACTGTGACTGTAGGCACCTAGTCCTTGGTGTTTGTTTGATGCACAGATATCTTATGTAATGGCAGGCAAAGTTGCGTTGTGAGCTTCCAGAGTACATGGTTCCATTTGCTACCACAGATTTGATTTTTAAGAAACCTGAGGTCCGTACACTATGGCTATTTTTATTTTAGAAGTTTTCTATCCATATTCAGGTACATGTGCAATTTAGTGAGAGAGGCTCTAAACACTTGCACTCTCCTAGTCAGAACTGGTAATTGTTGATGTTTATTTTGTTCTATCTTTGATGAGATGATGAATCCCAGCTAATTTCATTATTGGTTTCATGACTTGTGTGCTGGTTTTAATTGCACAATTCACTGTCTAATTCCAATTCACTGTTGCTTTCCATTATAAATTGTGACTTCCTAACAAGCACACTGCAATATTACATACTATCTATCAAGTCATTTTCCATCACTGGCAATGCAGCCATAGTCCGAGCATACACTGTTTGAATTACTTGACGCAGGCACTATTCTGTCAATTTATTCCTTCTAGAGCCATTCATTACTTATAGCTAGGCTTTAATGACCATTTCGTGGTATGTCCATGCTTTGTTAACAGCAGCAGTCCCTTTTGGACCTTCCAAACCCATACATGGTGTTCCCATCATCAAGTTCTATTTTTGTCTTGGCAAATTATGCAAATTCTATTGCACTCTTCACCTGTTTAAGTGCAAAGCCTACTGTACTACTCAGCTCCAATAATTTTCTTTGTTGCTTTAATCTACATTTTCTTTATTGGCCATTGCACGGCTTAACCTTGCTCTTATAATCAGCTGCATCTTGTATGCAAGTTGAACTTCCATGCTCTCATGCACAGCTTTCTGGGATAACCTCTTTTGCTAATTATTTAACTGCAGGAAATACTGATTTTTTGGTTTGACTGGTGCAGGACAATGGTGAGAAATTTACAAACCTCTTGACTGCCGTCAGCTCTTATGCTGAAGGCTTTTCAGCTGACATGATCATCAGAAGAGCTTCCAAGTTGTGGGAAAAGCTTGAAGCAAGGTGATTTGATCCATTGTCAGTGGAGGCAATTAGACATTTTTTCATGGTAGTAGTGTTGTCTGTATAGCTAACTGCTAACTCTGCTGATTTTGGAGCTGAGCATATATGATGAATGCTCTACCAATTCTTGTCCAAATTTTTAGTTTCCAAAAATTTGAAGGGAAATTTATGAAATGCAGAGGAAACGGTTCCTTTCTCAAGATTTTATCCTCCTTACTGATTTATTATTTTTTCTTAAAACACCGCCAATTTGACAGCAAGTAGTTTGGCCACAGATGGCGGTGCTTTTTCACAATTTATAATGATGATGCCCAGATTCTTCTATACTTAAATTTAAATCATGCATGCTATCTTCTCTCATTAGCAAATATTTTGATTTTTGTACGAAATTTTACTTGGTACCAGGGAAGCGAAGCATACAACAAGCAGGGCTGGACTGCATCAACAAACAATGAGATAAGCAAATTATTCTAAGCTTATAATCTTATTAAATCTCGAAGTAATTAAAGGGAACATCAAATTTATTTTGATTTATAATAAATAAAAATTGCAAAAATTTCTAGACATAATTTAGAGCAAGCTGAAAGCTTTTTGGGCTCAAGCCATGTTTTTTTTTATTATTTATTTATAATCTCCCATCATCAATTACTCAGATGTCATTTTGAATTAAATTCATAGATTTTCACTGAATTCTCAACTTCTCTCAGTTTTTTTCAATACCGCCACTGGGTCATGCGTGTCCCAAATAAATGTCTTCCTTGAATTTTCATCAATTCTGTAGTTCACTCCTGAAAAATATAACACACAAGAAAAGGAGTATATCAACATGGCAAATAAGTATGAATGCTTTCTTTTTGTTGAATATATACTTGAATGCTTTCTTTTTGTTGAATATATACTAATGAAAAAACAATATAGCCATATATAACAAATATACTAAAATACGTGATAAAATTACTATGGTTAAAGACTCATTTTACTATTCAGTACAATACTAGAGTGACTTGTATAGCATTGGTAAAAAAGATTGCCTGCTTTTAATTAAAGAGTATTTTGGTATTTTTGTATGGACTAATCGTCATTATTAATTTGTGTGAGTATTTTTGTTTATACAATATTTTTATGACCGATAATGAGATTTGACCACGAGCTAAAAATGAGATTCACTCGTCTCCTCTTTCATTTTAGGTGGCGCATATAGTCCAAATGTTCCCGGTTTATCACCGATGACCCTTTCATTTCTTTCTTCTACCCCGATAAATGTATTATGGTCCTTAATGATATTAGTATTTCAGATTCAGTTTGATTTATATATTTTTGTTATTTTCTCTTTTGTTAAAGTTTCATGTGTTTTCAATTTAACCATTGGTTTCTAATTTGTATATGTAATGATTTTCGATTCGGTTCTTCTACATTTAATTTCATATTTTTTACCCTTTGTCCTTTTGACAAAGTTCTTATGGCTTTTAATTTTATTCTTCAAATCAAGTTTATGATTTTGATTTTTTAGATAATAATAAAAATAATAATATTATTAGTGATGATAATAATAATAATGATTGTAATACTAATAATAATAATTAAATTAGTGATGATAATAATAATAATGATATTATTATTCATGATAATAGTAATAGTAGTATTAATAATAATAACAATGATGATGCTAATAATAATAATAATAATAATAATAATGGTAATGGTAATGATAATGTTAGTAATAATAATAATTAAAAATTTGTTATTCCATGTTAATTTAACTGTAATTAGCATTGTTAAATATTTATCATAATTAGTTTTTTATATTATTTTTTAAATCTATTTTAATATCTAAATATTATTTTTTATATAAAAAATAATCCAGCCTCAAAACGAAACGCATCAACCAAGGCCAGTATTATATATAAACCTGGATGATGGTCCAAAATTCTTTCTAATCCTCCACGCCAATCAGAAGCGTCAGCACCAACTACGAGAGTACAAGTGCAATTCTTACACAAAACAAATAAAAAATTGATATTAAACAAGACCAAGCTAGGGAAAAAAGAAGATGGCGATGATCGATGCATGAAAGATTCATAGAAGAGAGAGATATCTACCAATTTTGAGCTCATTCCACAGCCCATTGCACTTGGTGTTGGATTCGAATAAATCTTTCAAGAGAAAACCTGAGTGATTGTTGCTATGATTTGAGGAGCTCACTACTATGCTCTTTATGTAGAATTCTAAACCTCACTCAAACAGGAAAAGAAACACTACATAGGAAGTTGGAAACTGCTTTAGACATTGACATTTGTTTCTCCATGGCAAGCACCGAAGACATTGCCTCTTTGACATCTACAAATCTCAATGTCTTTGGATATGAAGCTCTTCAGTCTTGATGATGCCTGTTTGCACTATGGATGATCATGTGTCTAATGTTTCTTACTTGGCTAATTTGATAATTTGACAGTGATGCAGGAGTCTCAAATTGGCAGCAATTAGAACTCTTCAATCGATGAGAGCAGCTATCTATTAGAACAAAAGGAATAGTCTAAAAGCAATTACAAATGAATAGATTACTCTGAAAATAATCACATTGTACAAGTGCTTTACAAAATTGGTGAATTTAACTTGATGTTTCAGGTTCAGGTTCAGGTTCAGTTTCAGTTTCAGGTTCAGGTTCATTTTCATTCTCAGTTTCAGCTTCAGGTTTTTCAAGCTCTAGAACAGCATTAAATCCAAATTCATTTCCAGGTACAAACACTTTCTTGAGTTCTTCTGCCTTTTGAGTGGTGTTAATTTTGTTTTCCTTCACCTTCAGATTTTCCTGTTTTGAATGGAAAAACTCATCAATACTTACTTCAGCTTCAAAACGAAGACCAACATTAAGTGTTGCAAAAATAACTTGCCTTCTTCACATAATCTGCCATGGTTGAGGTGACTATTTCTTGTATCACAAAATTAGTTACACGATCTTCTCCAAGGATTTGTAGGAGGAATTCCCTTGGAACCTACAAAAATTATTAGTCAGACATCTTATGATGGAGGACAAAAGTAGGCAGATCATAATGCTAGTTATGCAACTCCCAATAGATGTTTAGTGGAGTAGTTTCAGTGCATAGAATTTCCTTTACGAGCATGAAGGATGAGAAGCAAATAACATAAGATACTTCACACCATGACCAGCTACAATTTGGCATATACAACATGGAGATATAGCAGGGGCAACAAGCATTTGCGAATACATCACAAAAAATAAGAATGGTTCTCATCTCTTCATTCGAACTAAGTTTGGCATTTAAAAACAAGGAAGAACATAATAAATTACTTCCTGTAGGAGATACCAGCACTCATATTGAAACTTGAATAATTTGTGAGTGAAACCATGACTTGAACTTCCTGAATTTTGCATCTTTTATTCCATTTCCAAGTAATTAACAGACAACAACAAATCATAAATTGAAGATTTCAAGTAAAACATGCATTCTTCTGGAGGAATAAAGTACTAGTTAAACATACATGCAAAACTAATTTCATTATAAAATTTTGATTTCCAGAGAGAGAAAAAAAAACTATGAACGAGAATCACTCACATTTGTTGTTTTTCCTGGATTAGCCAATATGCATGCAAAAAAAAAAGGTTAGAATTCATTGACTGAGGAGTTAACAAGCTGCAGAGACAAATTAATGAAACAAAGGACAAAGGTGAGAAGCAATCAAGAGATTAAAGACAGTGCAGATTAAAAAAATGGGCTTGGGGATCCTAAACAGGTCAATATGATCATGCTTCAAAAGCAGATGACTCATCTAAATGTTGGAACCACCTATTGAGGTATCCATCAGCAGAAAAGTAACTCAAAGAATATTTTTTTGGATTAACAAAGAAATGCATGATACCACATCTCTTTATTTAATATCTCATCCTGACCACCATCAAGTATGGATTCTTCTCACAGGATAATTCCAGACTATCATCAAGAAATTACTAAAGAACCATTAAACTTGTACTAAGATCTTTTAGATTTAATAGTAAGTGATTCATATCATAAACAAATATTTGATCTTGAATGCATCTCTACATTAAACAAAGAAACTTTGAATAGCTATAATCAAACTCATTGCTCATTCATTCAGAGCTCTTGTCGGTAAAGTAGACTGAGAGAGAAAATTGGCTTCTCGAGAATCTGCTGGAGTCAGATCAGTAGGGGAGTACACACCAGGACATTATTAATAGAGAAAGAACCCATACCCTGAACCGGGGAAAGGCGATAACCGTCCAGGGAAATTGTGAACTTACTGAATTGACTCCCTATTCTACAGGTGAGTGTGATTTTTAGCTACACTCTATTTGTCTATGTTCATACCCATGATTGCAGAACGTTATTCCATAATTTGATGGAGGCAGTCAAATTCAGTTATATATTAGTACAGAAGAAATCACATGTATAACCATTACCTCCTTTCTCTCTTCGAAATCCTGGAATTGGAGGTGCCGAACGAGCTAAATCAGTCAATGCCTTGTTGAACACCTTTTGAGTCTCATCTCCACTCAAATCCACTCTTACCTAAAAATTAAACATAACCACAAACCACATTTACAAATTTTGCAAAATAGCATTAATTATCTACTAGAGATTCGGAGAACAATAACCCACCTGCATCTTATCTTCCTCTTGGGATTCAATAACTATTTTAACATTTTTCAATGCTATTAGTTTCTCATTCGTTTCTGCAATTGATGCCTCCATACCTTTAAAAACACCCAAATGCCACAATACTTCAATGAGTAACACCATAAATTTACTATCTATAATTGTGTTTAGAAGCTAAGAAAATATTAACCTGACCCAACAGCAGATATAGGCTTGACTCCCACATGTTTAAGCACTCTCAAATTTGGATTAGAAGAAAATAATAATAGCCTGAAATGTTTTAAACAAAACAAGAACTTGATTAAACAATCAAAATATATTAACAAAAACAATATTAAATGATTGTTTTTGTAATTTACTTATTGCAAGTAAAGTGAGATTGAAAGAAAATGATGCTATTTGTGCTGCTGCTGCTGCTGCTGCTCAAAGAAAGACACTGTAGACAGAAGTGGTTAGTCAGTCAGTCAGTCAGTCTAAGAATATGTTTGGTTTCCAAGAAAATGCAAGAAATCTTCAACATGATATGATGGGCAAAGAAAATGGGGTATTCTTACTTTGTAAAAGGAGAGGTTTCGAAGTTGTTGGTGTTGTAAAGTTGATGCTGTCGTCGTCATCGCCGCCATCAAAGCTTGCTTCCTTCCTTCTCTCTAGTCTATATCATTTCCGTCCACTCAATTTTATAAATCCGTTGAAGACCGACAACCCGACATGTCGTTCAAATTAGTTAGTCTAAAGATGATGTGTGAACTGTCGTTTACTGTTTGAGGTTGCAGGCTTGCAGGGGGTGTTATTGACATTTCCCTGTGATGACTCTCAAACTTAGGCACCTATTGTTTGTGGGCGATTTTCAATTTTTTTAAAAATTTTTTATTTGTTTTAAATTAATTTTTTATGTTTTTATATGATTATATCAAAAATAAATTTTTTAAAAATAAAATAAAATAAAATAAAATATTATTTTAATATATTTTTAAATAAAAAATAATTTTTATCATGACGCCAAACACTATCTTAATTTACAAAAAATAAATTATTATTTTGATAATTAAATTTTAAACTTATTCATAACTTAATTATTTGCTCTCCTAGGATTATAAATTAATTCTTTTTAATTAGTGGAATGATTTAGAATTTAATTTGAATTATATTTAATTTTAAATTATTTTATAAATTAATTTAACTAAATTCAAATAATTTTGATTTTTCAAGCAAATCTAGATGAGACTTCACCATTGAACTCTAATGATTTTTATTTTTTATTTTTTAATCTAAACTTGTATTGACCCAACAACTCAATTAGTGGGGGCTTGGAGAAAAACCAATCAACATTTTAATACGATATCATAAGAATCAAGGGATAAAATTAATATTTTGAAATATAAGGGATTACTTTGTGACCTTGTTCAAAGTATAGGGACTACATAAAATATTTTACTCAACCTTTTTTTGTTTTGTTTTTTTATGAAAATAATACTCAAAAACTTTAATAAAATTGAGATGGTGATAAGAAATCTATATAGCTAGCTAGGTGCCACACCGATTGATAAGAGGGAGGAGGAGGAGATAATGGAAATAGTAGCGGCTAAAACCCTCTGCCTGGGCTTAAACCTCAAGGTAATGTCATCTTTGTTTTCTCTCCTTATTTCTTCAGTTCTGCAACTATAATTTGAACTTGTTCTTTTCATTTTAAGCCAAATTCTAGCTATTTCATTCTATAGAAGGCACGGGGTCTTAAAGTAGTTAATGGGATCTATTATAAGTGCTCATGGATTTACTTTAGTGCTTGAATTGACACCCGTCTGTCGTTTTTACCATGTTCACTTCATTGTAAGATGGCAGGCAACGCAGTGATTCTCATTTTTTCACAACCAGCACACTTCTGCATTATGTTTTTATCCACTTTTTTGTTTGTCTGTTTGAGATCAGTTTTACTATGGAAAACTATAATCTTTACTTGAGTAATTTACATTTTAATACTGTTTTAGCTTCTTTGTAATGAGTCATGACCCTTAAATCTTAATCTGAATTGACATGATTTAGTGGAATAATTTTGGTTTTTTCTTTGGTTATTATTTGCAGTTAATAAGTCACAAGCATAAAGTGAATGTCTTTACTCCAAATCTAACTCGCAAAATACCATCCTTTTCCCATCAAATGAGATGTGGGGCTCAAGGATTTTGGAGAAGGTAATGCAGTTTCACTCACTTGAGCTCGAGTATTGTATTTGGATTTTGATGTAAATGTCATTGTTGGGTTTTTGTAGCAAGAAGTAGAAATTGGCGAGGTTGCTTATTTATTTGTTAATTTGATTTTACAGGGAAAATGGTAGATGTTTTACTCCTGTTGCGGCTGTAGTATCAGGTGCAAATCAAATTTTTTGTCTTTCAATTAGTTGCTTTTAACCTTATTGCTAGTGTTGTGTTGACCTTTGACTACAACTTAATGACTACATAAATTAGCTGCTGAAGATGTTGAAGTATCTTCCTCTCGGTTCAAAGATTGCACAGTGATGATTACGAGTACCAATGAAGATCAAGAATTGAAGGTATGAGCAGATACTGGATTCATGTTGTTGGTTTGTAGGCAAGTTCAAAATTGCCTGGTGGTTGATAATTTTAGCAATCTATTATATTCATAGCTTTTGTGGACAGATAAGAGTGGAAGTATCTGGTGCTAAAACTAGAGCAATTTTTGAAGATGTTTTCAAAAAAATGGTTACTGCAGCCCAGCCAATCCCAGGATTTCGAAGAGTAAAAGGAGGTAAAATATCTGAATTCTCTATCTGATTGCTAGTGGAGAAGTGCTGTCTTCAAGAATCTCAAGCCTACTTATAATCATCCTCAAATAGATTTTTTCTATAATTTGGAATCTGAGAACATAGCACCATACAGCTAGTAGTCAGATTGAAATAATGTTCAACTGTATTCTTACTAGTAACTTGCCAAACCATACTTCTAAAGCCGTATTTGATCTTATTTTCTTTACGGTATTGTTTTTCAATGACTGTTCTTTTCTAATGTTTTCTCATTTCCCTAATTTTAGTCTGCCTCTGATGTTTTCTGTTATTATTTCTATGCGCATCATTTCTATCAAACACCATGGGGAACTGGCAGGAAAAACACCGGATGTGAGTTTCCATATCCTCTTATTTTACTCCAATTTCATTTACCTAGTTGTAACAAGTAACTTAAATATGAGATTTTTGTCCATTTCCTAAAGTGAACAAAAACTTGCATTCTTGAGATGTATGTTGACCTCATCTTGAGTCCATTACCATCTGCAGACAAAGAGTATGCACAATATGTTGTGCTAGTAGTGAACTTTGAAGGGGCAGTGTCATGTCAACTAGCTTGCAACTTTGAGGCGCATCCTCTTTTAACATAATCTATCATGTCTAAATGGATTCTTATGCTCAGTTTACAGCTGCGACTTCAGGAAAGAAAAACAAATTTGCTCATTATTTTTCAATATTAAATCATGAAACTTTTTTTATGGAGAACATTCATGTGCACACATGCACCAACACACACTATTGATGTAAAGCACATGCACAAGGAAAGAAAAAACAGCCAGCAATGACTTTCATTGAAAAGTTAGAGAGCTAACTATTACATCCTATGCATGCGGACTGCAGACAAGAACATACTTGCAGTCATGTTCATATACATTTGCTTGCACCAACACATGCGCATACACATATATAATAGAATTTTCTTATTGTTTGTTTCTGGCAGATACCTAGAGACATTTTGTTAGAAGTTCTTGGACCTTCAAAAGTTTACAAGGAAGTGATCAAGAAAGTCATAAACTCTACTGTAGCTGAATATGTTGACAAGGTAACCGACTTAACTTCTTGTTTGATTCTAAAGGAAGTCATGAAGTCATTTTATCTTCACGGTGCTGTGATTAACCAATGATTGTGTTCTGGGAAAGACTTCAAGTAGATAGTTTTGTCACATGACTAGAAATATTTCTAGGAAAGAAATCAATGTAAGAGCTTACAAGTTTACAGAAACTGACATCACAAATCATGTTAATGGAGCACTTAAGCTGATCTTTTTTTTTTCTCCTTACACCTTGATGAATGTCTTGACCAACTTTTAAATCGTGAGCCAACACCTGTATTAATGTTGTTCATTTTGAATGGTATAGTTGAAAGTTGATTGATCCAGTACTAGCCACCATTACATTCACCACACCAGCAATTTTGTTTTTTTTTTTTTGTCATGTTTTTTATTAAAATCAAATGACTTTTGTGTGTTTTTTTGTGGAAGTACTGCTTCTTGGAATGCAATTCTTTTCTACATTCTAACTGCTGTGGTGCAGACAACTGCATCATTCCCCTGTATTCTGAAGGCATTTGTCTGTGAATCTAATGCTTGGCATTAACACTATCTTTTCGCTTCTATAGGAAGGCTTAAAAGTTAGCAAAGACTTGAGAGTTGAACAAAGCTTTGAAGATCTTGAAGATGCATTTGAACCAGATGAAAAATTCAGCTTTGATGCTGTCATTCAGCTTCAACAAACAACTTGAAAAACATTGCACTTTTGAGAATGAATCCAATTTTGCCCTGTATTAATTGTTCCAGCAACTTGTTTGCTCACTGGAATGTGAAACTAAAATTAGGTGAATGTACAGAGTTATCAGATCCCTTTTCTATTAATTATTTATTTAACCATTTTGAGGCTCATCAGCTCTCATATTTCCTTGCATGTTTCCAAAAGTTCCATATCAGTTCAAAATGCAAGAAAGTAGAAATTTGTTTGATATCAGATTAGTTTCAGACTCATTTTGACAACTATTTGCTATAAGATTCAGTGTACCCTAAAAAGCACAGACAAGTAATTAAATCAAAACCAGGTAATCTAGTTTTATAACAGCAAGCAACTCATGTGTAGAAAAAAACACTTGAGTTGAAGCCATGTAGATTCTGAGCACCATTACCAAGTTGGTGCATTGGCCTGTCTGGTTTGCATCTTTACGTGCTCAATCCCATTCCATAGCAAAAAATGCCGTTGTTGAAGCCATGACAGAGATAACACAGACAGAGCAGTGCCAGTGCCATTGCCTCCATGATGTTTCTTGAATTTCTTAAGCAACTTATACTAGCAAGTTTGCTTTGGCAATCACTGCTATCAGCTTGCCTCTCCCACCTAATAGTTGAACTCTTTGCAGCTACTCCTACGTCAAACCGCAAGCTGTCTTTCCTTTTGAGACGTACTGATTAAATTAATCAAGTAAAATCCTAAGCTTAAATCTAACCTCAAAAACCATTTTCCGCCAGCTTTTCAACAAAGAATTTCAATTTTATATTTTTTAAATCTAAAAACTTCAAATCCTATACATTGACCCACACAATTCATATTGAAAACTTCCTTTTGATCCTTGCAGAGTTGCTCATTAGTGCTGCTCTCTCTAAGCCCTTCTGCTGCCTTAGCATGGCTCGATAAGTGATTCTTCTGATACCTATCTTTCTTTCCTTTTGTCTTCGATTTATCTGCTACTAATCAGAACAATTAGACCATAATCTATGCAAGTTTAGAGCTCCATGGAAACAATCAATCATCTCTGGCATGCAGGTACAACGTCCGAAAACATTCCAATGATGCATAAGAGATTCTTCAAGCACACTGAAAAATGTCCACGGAATATTGAAATGCTTGCCAGGGCCATCAATGCAAGGTAATTGGAAAGGTTCGAACCTGCAAACCCTATGTAGTTCTACTTGCATGTCAGTTGTTAACTTCTGGCCTGTATTCTTGGTGTTCTTCCTGGATTTGTGACTGGGATTGTTCTTGGCTTGAAGTCACATGGAATCGAACATACCTCACACAAAATCATTGGCATTTTCCTATTTTGTCTTGCAACAGCACAGGTGTTCGGTGGCTTGTTTAAGCCTCACAAAGATAGCAAGTATCGGCCTTTCTTCAACTGGTTCCACTCCTTGGTGGATTGTTCAGCACTTATCCTAAGTTCATTCAACATATTTATAGGATTTGGCATATTACACGCTGCAAATTTTTAGAAGATTACCTACATTGCTGTATTAGGAGTCTTGGGTTCTTCGTGCTGCTATTGTAATTATATTTGTTGAGGAAACAACCCTAAAATCTTAAATTAGAGAAATATATATATGAAAAAAAAAAAACAATTGCAATCAATCACACAAGAGCACACAAATAATTTACTTGGTTCAACAATTCAAGCCTATTTCACGGGCAAGACAATCAAAGATATTTACTATGAAAAAATACAAGATTACAAAGTGTCACATAAATTTACACTTTTATCTAAAATCTCAAAATAACCCAAAACTCATATTTTCTTTCCTCTCTAGCCACCTAGATATAAAAAATGGAGACACTTATAAATAAACATTAACCTTAAAATATAACAACTTTAAGCTTTTATATACAGACTCAAATACATGAGTATTTTTCTATCACTT
>Ga0307517_10001663_pt1 | contig 36752 bp, 27 predicted proteins | sample 23_EM_MG_FD_194515 | JGI IMG/M metagenome (GOLD analysis project Ga0307517, IMG submission 194515) | Populus trichocarpa ectomycorrhiza microbial communities from riparian zone in the Pacific Northwest, United States - 23_EM | ecosystem: Host-associated > Plants > Roots > Unclassified | place...
ATACGAGCTGAAGAAATGTAACAGCAAAATTCGATAGGGCCCTACCGGGCCCGGTAGGGCGTCCAGTCCTACCTCCATCTGCCCTAGTCCGTCCATGGACTTGAAAAAAGACGGACTATCGCCGGTAATCCGTCCGGTCCTACCTCCAGGACGGACGGACTGGACGGTTCGGAACACTGTGAATGGAAGAAAAATCAGGGGAGGTTGGATAGAGAGAGGAGGCGCAGCGAATGTTATCGTGGGAAAAGAGTTCTAGTAAAGGAAGAAGTTAGAATGTAAAAGTTTTCTGAGTTATGTCTTTAAAGCTTGTTTCCATCCTGAGTGTGAAGATAGAATCAAGATCAAGACATCTTCCTCCGATATCTAGCCCCCTTCCACGCAGATAGTTTTTAGTTTTTCTTTACATACCGCAGTACTGCCCGCTACAAGCAATCGGATGGGATACTGAGTGCGCTGGAAGGCACCCGCTTTAGGTTCGCAAGCAGCTGGCCAGTCTCCTCCCTGCAACTCCTCCTACCACTGCCGTGTGGTCGCATTGGTTCCCTCCACAAACTGTCATACCGGTATGCCAGTTCCGCTATATTGCATCGCGGGAGGTCCCAAGTTGTTGAACTATAGCCCTAGCCCAAACTTACTAGATACATATCTCCCTAATGCCGGCAAACTGCCAGGTCGCATTACATCGATGAGATGTTGGAGGTAGTGCTCTTGTTCTTTGGGCTAGTGAAGCCAGATTATGCAGGTATATGTGACCGCGAGTTGGCTTGTCCCAGTGGGCACATTCGTGGCGTATTGTACAGTACTAGTACAGCACGATAAGTGCAGCTCCGGTAGAACTTAGAGATATTATAAAAACACAAATTATTAAATAATTCATGAGTTCTGCAGTGACAACTAGTTCCATATTTTCAGTGGTTGCTTCCATATTGCCCGATTGATATTGTCCTGCACCAGAAGACGGCCTATAGAAGGTGACAAATGCTCAGAGCTATGGTTTGGGTTGGGAAAGACATACCGTGCGAGGTTAGAGCAGACAAAGAAGCGGTATCGTGGGAATTATATCCTCAATGTGGGTTATTGTGGTTGTGGTTACCACTGTATATTCTTGTTCACATACTCGCTTGCGAAATGACTCTAACCGAGATTAATTATTCAAGAATCCCTTTGATTTGGCCAGTGCCGGCCTATTGGTGTGGATCTGACATGCTGTCAAATCCATATCAACCGGGCTCCGAAAAGTTCCTTCTACAATACACATCCTGCCAGCTAACCCGATTCAGATTGTATCATAATCCCCATTATAGAATGTGGCTGTAGAAGCACCGAGGAGCGCAGGTAGGAGAAAGCGGAAATACTATGGAGGAAAATTGACGTGTTTGCCTGTGTGGGCACCCTTGGGCGTGCACCAATATATAGGGTTATACATTTACAATCTTCCACTATTTATAGGCCCGTTAGCTCGCAACCTCCACAGAAAAGAACATATCATACTGAACATGCACCTTGACATCCCACTCAAGTTACGACACTGCCAGATCATATCACCCCCGCCATGCCTCACCCATATAGGGAGTCCACTGGTTGGAAATAACTAACGCAGAGGTATCATACCGGCCAACGATGAGGGTTTCTGTTGGATTGCCTATAGGGCATGCGGTTAGACTGTTGTGCGGATATGCATATATGCGGATATGTGGCCAGGAGTGATACGGTTATAGGGCATGCGGCTTCTTGATCTCCGGCGGTTAGGCATTCTCCCATGGGTTGTTCTTCTCATATCCTATATCGCTAGGCATAGAATATTTCTTTCATGGTTTTGTTGATGTTTCTAGCCATAGGGAGTGAGGTATTGGGCATTTGGCCTCATTGTTTCTTTCATACCCTATGTAACTAGGCATATGGGAGTTCGCGCACCAGCAGGCCATAGGCCTTAGGATCAAGGGAGATCATGGGATATAAGGATGGGTCTAGATTATTTGTGTTCATTAGGGATCAGGTTTTGTTAGCTGTATGTGTTTCTTTAAAGTGTGCTGAGTTTCGGGAGTGTTTTGTTGTTGTTAGTTAGACGGAGAGATATCTCTCCTGGCTTGCCCCTAGCTAGAGAGTTAGCAGCCATCTAGTCCACCGTTCCTCCATCCTCGGCCGCTCCGCTGAGAGGCTATTGTGATTGCACTTTTTCCTTCTCTTCAGCTTTTGTGCTTTCCCTTAGGCTCAATCAGTTTCATGGAAGGGTATGAAGTGGCTGAAGTTGGCACAGAGTTTGTATTAAGCAGTAAAGTCGTTCATGATTGATTGTGTTGTGTGCTAAGAAAAGAAAGTCTTGGAAAATATTAACAGGAGGGAGTTGATAAGGCAGAACTTAAGCGAAGCTAGAACACGACAGAAAAAAATAATTAGGGAAATATCTTTCATAGCCTACATGTCCAAGCCCTGATGCATTAATGTACCATAGTGCCCCTAGAGTGCAAAGATTTCAAACAATGCAAATAATGCCTCCCGCTGGATGGGAGTCCATCACTTCAGGATCCACAGTGCAGGTTTAACATACTCCCGCCATAAGTGCTCTCATACCATTATTTCCGCAGTGCAAGCATGTATAGCAATATATTCAGGTATCTGTCTGGGGTACGGGTAATTGGTTCCAACAGTGATCTCACAAGGGATTTTCCTTTGTGAAATAGGTACTGTGGGGCTTAGTATGGGCTAACGTTAAACTAAATTGTTTTTGTTTTGTTTTGTTTGTTTTTTTCTTTCTATAGGCGTGTGGGTTACATAGCTAGACAGCTAGGGAAACTATGCGGTGGGTTGCTAGATGACTAAGGGATGGGAAGGATCGTGGGGCTGAAGAGGCAGGGGTTGAGTCAACGAAGACAACAGAACAGAGGAGACGTGACGGACAACAACCTGTGCATAGAATACTTTGCTCGTGGGTTTTCATCGATAGGGATAAACTTTTTATCTTTCGGGTTCTTTGATCATCATCAACGATTTCTTTGACTTTACCCTCTGTGTGAGCGGCGATTGCCCACTTTCGGTATTGTTTTGTTTCCCTACCGTGATATCATTTCCCCTTTCTCCGCTACGTTTTTTTGTTTTTCTTTATCTATCTTGCTTCACGGGAGGAAAGTTCTTCCCCGGACCGAAATCATCGTTTCAGTACTAGTGCTCGCGAGCCAGAATTGAAGCCAGACACTTACGGTAACAAGTGGCAAACAAAGCGCCTAGTTTCAATTCGGCCGCACTAGTATTCTATCTACTATAAGATCTAACAGTGATCTTTAGACTCCTGTTCTACTTCTAATAATTTAATTACACAGATGGAGGAGGTGGTCAACTAACCGGGGGCTCAATGAATAGACTAAACAAAATCTCCGCTGACTACATGCTCTAGTTGAAGAAATTAGGAAATTGGGATCGGGCTTCTAGGAGTTTGATTGAAGTGCTAGGTGTGCTTGAGCCGACTGAGCAACCGCGTTTCTTATTGAGCCGTGACGGCCAATCGGCGGACGATGGACGACCAACCGGAGACGGGCGAAATGAAACAAAATGTCAAGATTAAAGCAGCACTAAGGACAGATCTCCAACACACAACCTAGAGAGGGGAACTTCCTCTCATTCAAGTGCTCGCTCGCACTCGCGACTCACGATGCTCAACCAACTAAACCAACTGGCGGTAAAGACAGGAGTATAAATAAAACAACAACGAAGCCTACCCCCTATCCTTCTATCGACCGCAAGGCAGATCCATTCCCTTCCACGCATGTCCTCCTTTCCCTTCCACAAAACCTTCATGTTAACAAAGAAAGACAAACGTCACAGAGAAAAATTCACCCCCGTAGCCTCAACGCATTCGACCCCCTTCCGCAACCGGCTCTTTCAGAGTCACATCGCTTCCGGCCCTGCACCAATCCTAAGGCCATATCCAAAGCGCTGTCAGAATAATAAAGGGATGGGATGTATGCGTATAGAGTAGGCTGAGCGCGCAAAATCACATTAAAGACTTTCCACGCTCCGCAGTATTACTTCCCCCATGGGATCGATTGAAAGCGCTGTTCCAAATTTTTCCCTCAAACAATAAAATGATCACTGAACATAGTATGCGGAATGCGATATGGCAAGCATGGCAAGCAGCAGCACCAAAGAATTTCAAAATTTCTAACATTTAATTTCCACATCTTCCCATTTTCTCGACCGGATGGTAGAGGTAACACTCTGAATATTGTTTCCCCGAGCCCCTTGTTCGTCGACTCTCCTCTTAGTATATTGCTTTCAAATAGAGATTCTCTTAATTAGAATTCATTTTTTCATAGATTATTCAGAATACCCACTAGATACTCACTATCTCTACCCTCCTACCGCTTCAATAATTGTATGATGATCCGAATAGTAGAGTGTTGTATTAGGCGCAGAGAAGAGTGCAGGCAACGGAAAGCGCACATGTGATGGAGGGACATCGAAGTGTGGACGAGTCAACGGTTAAACGGTGTGCTATCCCTTCTCTGGAAAGGGGGCTAAAAACACACCAAAAACATAGCACCTTTCCCCCCTCCAAGACAGAAATTATAAAAATTCTTGACTTTACTGGGAGAGGAAAGTCCAATAACATAGCACACCGTCCAATTATTCAAGTTTTTATGGTACCACTGTTCAACCCTCGGGGCCCTGGAGCACACATGCATTGGGACCAGTATGTGCAATATGGAAGACTCGTAGGGCACTAATGGAGATAATTACGAAGAGGACGAAGAGGACCTCCAGCAAAGAGTAACTCGTGTTCTTGTAGCCGCTCGGTAGAAAGCCTTTGTGTGACATAACTCTTATTGGCCATGTCGTTGCCACACGAGGGGGAAATTATGGGATGGTGATTGTGCCACAATAAGCCACATCGCCCCCCTTCTTCGGCTCTGGTCACCTCCTGTTTATGAACTCCCTCCACCTATAAATCGCTGCACCATTTCTACATCTCACCAACATTTTTGATAGGATACCATGGCCCAAACTTCACATTCGGTTACCATCGGCCACCGGAACATAATAGGTAGTTTCACCACCGCCTTCTATAACTCAGATGAGGACGCACAGATCATGCGCTGGCTCTCACCCCTAGAGCTAAATAACAGACACCAGGGAGCGCACACCAACCGGTTCGACGGTGTAGGGATTGGTTTTTAGAAACGAGTGAATTTCGGGAGTGGAGGGGTGGTCAGGGTGGAGCCGATAAGACGGTCTTGTTTTGCTCCGGGAATCCGGGAGCGGGCAAGACATACCTGAGGTAAGTGGGAGGATTTATGGGAAGAAGCGAATACCACTAACGGCCAGAAATGCTAGTTCGTTGGTGGTCGATAGCCTCTGCGATCAAGCGGGGGACGAAAATATCGCTGTTGCAGGCTTGTACTGCGACTACCTTACGCAACGAGAGCAGACAGTCAACTGCGTCATGGGCTCAATTCTGAAGCAGCTGATTGGTAGAGGGGAGATCGTAGATGATTTACGAAAGGCGTTTCAAAAAGCGAAAACATAGTTTGGCGGTAGAGGGCCGCAGCTTGCGGATTTGATGGGGATGTTGAGGACTGCTATTGCTTCGATACCCCGGGTTTTCATCTGTGTCGATGCCTTGGACGAATGTTTACCGAAGTATCATACCTGCCGGAGCTTCTCGGGTCCCTGCGAGATATTGTTCGGGAGTCTCCTACCACGAGAATATTCTTCACCGGGAGGCCCCACGTCATGGAAGATATGCAAAGATACTTTACCAAGGCGGTTGTGATACCCGTTATCCCTAACTCTAACGATATCCAGAACTATGTGGAGATGAAGTTAGACAGGGATGCGGCGCCAGAGGCGATGAGCACTGATTTACGGGCTGATATTATGAGAGTTATCCCGGAAAAGATATCTGATATGTGCGTCGGGCCATTTCTCATTTCCACTCTATCAATGATGGATACTTACCAACGATCGTGTACAGATTCCTCCTTGTTTCGCTCAACATCGACGCCATTCTAGGCGAGGTGACCATTCGTCAGAGAATGAAACTTGAAGAGATGACACAAGGAGCTGGATTGAGTGATGCCTACACGGCAACTCTAGCACGACTGAAAGCCCAGAAGGGATATAAATCAGTACTCGGGATGAAGGTCCTGATGTGGGTGGTGTATTCGGAATGGCCGTTAGGTGCCGCGGAGCTCTGCCACGCCCTGGGAGTAGAGACAGGAGCTGCAGATCTGGACCCGGAAAATGCTCCCGCGTTACGCACCGTCCTATCATCTTGTCTAGGCCTTGTGACAGTCAAGGCGTCTTCATCCACGGTTCGGCCGGTGCACTTCACTCTTCAGGAGCATCTCTCCCGTGATGCGACACTATTCCATAGTCCACACTCAAAAATTGCCGAGGTTTGCTTGACTTATCTCAATTTTGAACACATCAGGGATCTTCCGCCAACTCTTTGCTCTGCCCCTGCAACAACTCCCCTTTTAGAATATGCTTCTGTTTACTGGGGCACGCATGCAAGAAAGGGGATGACTGAAAATATCAAGATGCTTGCACTGAAGCTTTTCGACAATTTCGATGAGCATATATCTGCTCAATTACTATTATTGCACTATAATCGAGATCGCGGTGGGGGCCCGTACTTTGACGGAGAGGGAGGACCCATCGGCTTTGCGGGACTTCATGGAGTATCCTTTCTCGGGATCGAGTGGATAGTTTCTACGATATTGGAGATGAAGGAATGGGTCCTTAGTGCGTGCGATTGCATGGGAATGACGGCTCTCACCTGGGCGGCTAGGAACGGGCATGAGAAGAAGATGCCTACAGAACGCAAAGATATCTGCACCCCTATACCGGATAGCATGAATCAAACCCCGCAGCGGTTGCCTCTCTCCGAAGACCATGATGGAGTTGCGCGGACCGTACGCGAAGAGGCTAATCTCAATCGCGCGGCACCAGATTGTGGTTGTCAGACATCCCTCTCGCTTACCCCTGTGCCTCGGGACCAGTTTGCGGCAGAGAAGCCATTCAGATCCCATGATCCGAATTCCAATATGGCAAACATCGATGGCCAACGTGCGCCCCTGCCGGTTGCCCACAATGAACCGCCGGGGTCACCTGACCTCGGGGATTCCATTCCTGAGTCTGCCCAATCACACAGGCGGTCTCATCGTCTTTTTTCCATCTGGCCCCTAAAGGTCTAGCACCATCCGCGAACGCCCGACACCCCTTCTCACACTCAATCAACCCTCTCTTTTGCTCTTAGCCCATCTTTTATCATCGCTTCTATTATTTGTCTTCTCGCTTTTCTCCTTTACATATTTCCCTCTTCGTCGCGGGATATGTCGTCCTTCCGTAATTGCTTGTAGGGTGGAGGATCGGCGTAGGCAGATCCTGCGTGAATTCAGTTGTAAATATACCTTGAAAAGATCTTTTTCTAGCTTCCGCGGCCACTTATTACCTATCGGCTCTGTGATTTTCCTCCGCTTTGCCTTTCCCCTTCATCGGAGTTCTAGTTAGACTTGGTCCTCTGGTGTTATTCTAGCTCTTCAATTCTATCATTCGTTTGCTGGCATTCGTCCCTGGTCTAGTGGGCGATGGTGTATACTACAGCACGGCCGTAACACGCAATTTGGTAGGAATAGCTAGTGAGCTGGAAGGCACCCGCCGTAGGTTGGCAGGCAGCGGTCTATCTCCTTTCTACAATTCCTCCCAACACTGTCAAGTGGTCCGGGCGGTTCCCTCTACAGACTATCATACTCGTATACTAGTTCTACTATCTGCCATTTGGGCAGGTCGCGAATTGTTGAAATATAACCCTAGCCCAAACTTACTAGATATCCTTCTAAGCCTGCGAACCGTTAGCTGGGATTATATCAATAAGATGGCGAGGGCGGCGTTTTTGTGGTTTGGGCGAATGGAGCCCGATTTTACAATTATATGTGATGGTTAGTTGGCTTGCCCTGGTGTGCGGATTTGTGGCATATGACAATAGGTGCAGCTCTGGTACATCTTTGGGATATTACTGTACAAAAACACAAAGCTCAAATGCCCAATATAATCCGTAAATTCTGCGCCAACAAACAATTTAGATTTTCAGTGGTTTCCTCACCGATTGATCTTACTCTGTACCGAAAGACAGTGTAGTATAGTAGGTAATAAAAGCTTAGAGTTATGATTTGGATTATGGAAAGATAGAGCAGGCAAGGGATTGTGAAGTGCAAGAAGTGGAACTTTGGGAACGATATCCTCAATGCTGATATTGCCGTCATTGTTGTTGAAAACGGGCTGCTCGCTATGCTCACGATACTTCCTTTGTTCAGATAGCTTCCGGGAGCGCGCTTGTTTGTGGCTTCGGATATGCGCTGGGGATCCGGGCATGGCTTCAGTTTTGGGCGTTCGTCTTGACCGTTCGGGAAAGCATTGCGGATGCAGGAATGCGCGATAGTTTTGGGATCGTGCAGCTTTCGGGAAAGTCGGGAGAAAAACCTGGAGACAAGCGGAAGCACTGCAAGGCCAGCGTAAGAGAGCTGGAAGCCCGGAGGTAGGAAAGTGTTTGCTTTTCTTTTTGTTAGCCGGGAGTGCTCACGGAGGAAGGAGAGACTCACACGGAGTAGTGTGGTGCCTCATGGATGGATATGATGCCTTTGTGATTGATATAATACACCCCTGAGATCGCCCTTAGTTAGTTCGTTGAGCATCAAGAGTCGAGAGTCGTCGTTGAGCGAGAGACTGTAGTTGTTGTTAAGTTAGTGATGAGTTTTCCCCGCTCTTGAGTGCGATTGTTTTAGGTGTGAGTTCCTTGGCGTTCGTCGTTTCGTTTCACCATTCGTCACTCGCTGTGAATCGTTTCACCTTCGAAGTTCAAAAATTGTTGCAACTATAATACAACTATAAAAGCTCTTTTGTATAGTACTGGCTACATAAGCAGTATCTGCAGAGACCAGCCAAGAAAGAATTTCTTTGATTCGGCTATTTTGGGGCTGTAGGTACCGATCTGACACCCTCTCAAAACCCAATCGGACAGGGGCCCTGAGACGTCAACCAGACAATACCCATCCTAGCAACCCATGGCTCGGAGGTGGTTCCCAGTCTTCATTTTTCGCTTGACTTGATCTGGTGTTTATATGCGCATAGGGGTCATTGACTAGCCGAACTCTGAGTCGCTAGCGACGGTCATTTTTGTATGATCGGGTGTCTTTTTTTTTACTCCCATGATTACTTCCTAGGAATAATTTCCCAACTCATACACTTCTCCGCTCTTAAATGGGATCTTAACCAAGGCGTAAAAACTTGGATCCCGGAAGTGTTGAAAATAGTGCTGCTCGCTATACTCTCACGATACTTCCTTTGTTCAGATAGCTTCCGGGAGCGCGCTTGTTTGTGGCTTTGGATGTGCGCTGGGGATTTGGGCACATGGCCTCGGCTTTAGGCCCTCAGCCCGTACGTCCGGGAAAGCATAGCGAACGCAGGAATGCGTAATAGTTTTAGGATCGTGCAGCTTTCGGGGAAGCCAGGAGAAAAGCGGAAGCACAGTAAGGCCAGCGTAAGAGAGCTGGAAGCCCGGAGGTGAGAAAGTGTTTGTTTTCCTTTTACTTAGCCGGGAGTGCTCGCGAGGCAAGGAGAGACTCACATGGGGTAGTGTGGTCCCTTATGGATGGATATGATGTTTTCGTGATTGATATATACTCCTGTGATCGCCCTTAGTTTAGAGAGAGAGCATCATGGAGTCGTTGAGCGAGAGATTGTGGTTATTAAGTTGGTGAAGAGTTTTTCCCCGCTCCTGGGTGTGACTGTTTCAGGCGTGAGTTCCTTTGCACTTTCATTTCGTTTCACCATTCGTCACTCGGTATGAATCGTTTCCCCATGGAGGTGCAAAGGGCAGATTATGCGAAGTGAAATTCCCTTCGGGAATGGAGCATATGCTTGTACTTCCCTTCTGCGCTACATGTATAACTGGTGTGTAAGAACAATGCTACCAGCCTAGGCGAATGAGTGAATCTAAGTCTGGTTCCCAATAGTTACCTTCCCATTCAGAAATGTGCTTGACAGCACGATATCCCATGCGACCCCTTTAGATGGATAATATATTTTGGTACCCCGTTCGTCAAAAATGGCCAGAAAACAAAAAGTAGGAGCTGTAACTATCTCAAGAACGCATTTTACAAAGCGAAGAGCAACACCCTTTTCTCCACGGCTTAATGAACGCGGATTCGGGAAAGCCCCACGATTCTTAAAGTCAGCCCGGTAGAGCGCCATTGGAGAGGGTGCATTCCGTGTCCCGGGTTCAGGGAATTACTATGGGCGGGTGTTCAAGCTCACAAAAGCGCTAATGCTATCAGCCCCACCCAGCATAGTATTGACCTGGCTTCAAATTAAACCGTCTCGAATTGTGCTCTGAGGCATAAATCTTCAACTACTAGAAGTAGAGCTCACACAGATGTCCTCTAGAGCACCCTTTCCTCCTCAGTTGGCTTTTAAGTCATAGGATCACCAAATCGATAGTATTCGAGACACTAGTATCGCTACTGCCAACGGTTTCATATCTAATTGTATGGTAGTAATGAGCACATTAAGCACCACTTCAGTTCATAATTAAAGAGGATCTATCCCTGAAGCCAACCACTGAAAACTACCAACGACTTAAGAGATACACCATCCCTGCGATAAATTCCCAAAACCATCTCTCAATAGGATAGATATTTGTTGCCAAGTTCATATTCCAGGAAATTCCTAGCTAGCAGAGTGGTTAATATATCAAGAACCAATTGACACCTTGTCCCGGTTAGGGGGGGGGCCGCGGGCGCAATTCACGTTTACAGTATGATACACTCGTGTCCGCAAAGTTCCCGTAACGCCTGATGTATCGCGAAGTCTTGACGGTCCCAAACTGGGGGATCGCGGAGGCTGTTTATGGGGATTTTTTTGAATATGACTTACGGAATCTGCCATTACTGGATTAAAGCAGATCCCTCGAAAAAAGAGTTGTCGCTTTCTTGTTATCCGGGTCGGTGTTGATAGGAGTAGCGAACGTGTTACGCGAACTTTGCGGATGTCAGCGTACAATGAGTTATTATTGAACGATCCATCAGGAGGGGCACAGGGGTTAGACACATCTTGTCCTATGGCAACAGGGAGATTAGGGAACTTAGCCTCTATCAATAGGGTTGCGGGGTCTGGCAATCCTGCTACGAGGTGGGTGTTGGAAATCGTGAAATGCTGCTCGGCATGCGCGCTATTGTTTTGTTGATTGGATAGTTTTTGGAATACGCTTCGGCTTAGAGAATGCGCTTGATAGATCCGCCGGAATGAAACCGTAGGGAAAGTGGAAGAGCCCTAAAGAAACGTGAAAGAGCACGATGCTCCTAGGTTATGAACAGTAGGAGTCTTTGCCTTTCTTTTTTAGTGCCGGGAGTACGCAAAAGGGAAGGAGGGGCATACGGTGAAGAGAATGGATAGGTATGGTGATTCATGGAGGAATCGGAGGACGACTTCGTTGTGGTCCACACATGCTACTGCCTCTACCATTTAGTTAGTTGAGTTGGTGAGAGTGATAGACCGAGAGATGGTGAGGCGAAGAAAGAGAATGAGCGAACTTCTCCACTCACTCCGTCCTACGCTAGCGATCATATTTTTTCAGTTGCGTAAACTCTTGGCATTTCTTTTGTTGATCAACATCGATCTACTACCGTAGCCTGTTTAAAAGGTGGAGAGTTCGGCAGCAGACCCTAAGGTTAGCGATCGGCAGGGTAGAAGAAATGAAAGAATATCTTTGCCTCGTTTGTTTTGGAAAAGGAGTTGTGGGTCTCGAAAGCTATGGATTGTTTAACTCTCTTCGCTCCGGCAAGCTGCTCTCCGATTTGAGGGATCTCGGAAGCATGTTGGTTAGTTCTACGATACCGTAGCTGGTTGCGACGGCAACGGGTCAGAGGTTAGGGTTCATGTCACACTTGGGAGATCATGATAAGCATTCGGCTAGTTAAGGCTAAGTTTGGAGATGCCGAATTTTTTTGGTGAGGTGAGCAATGGCAACCCACCTTAACCGATAATATAACAAGCAAATATCATACGATAGCTAACTCTTCGTGAGTACTCGGAATCCCTACCGGTATTCAAGTTCACTTTTTCCAATGGTAAACACCGTCGCCACAGAGATTGCGATCCCTAACTTTGAGTTCGAAATCTCTCTCATCCATCAAAAGTCGGATTAGATCTAAAGCAAACTAAGGGACCGAGCCAACAGGGGGGTACTGAAAGAATGTTTTCCTGCCAGAAGAAGATAATCTCCACCGGCAGTCAACAAGCAAACCAAGAAAACCAAACACCGAGAAATGATCAAACGACAGGAAATACCTCGCAGAACCTAAGTGGGCAAACGCCGCTCGCACTTACAAGAACTGGTAAGGTATCGTCAATGTTGATCACGGATCACTGATGAATGGAAAACGGAAAATGTGAAAACCCCTGTATATCTGTGTGCGCGCGTGGGGGTGTGTGTAAAGCCGTCTCCGTCCACTTCTCCCTTAAAGCCCACGATACAACCCCCTGATTACAAATCCCCTCCTCCGGGTGTCAAAACACCTTTCACTGCTAGGTAAAACTAACTAAACAGCTCACTTGAGCCGCAGAACATAAAAGAAATACTATATCTATCTAGTACCCGTAGGCCCACTTTTTCTCCCCACAGTACGAAGAACCCTAATTTGCGTCAATCCAAAAGACTCGCCGCAGTTTAAACATACAGAAGAGCGATGATCGGCATGTTTAACAATCTGCACTAGCGTTATTCCAACTTTTTTTGCCAGAATACCCGTACAAGTACGCGGGTCAATTCCAAACCAACAAGCGCGCTTCAATATTGAACTGGGGAAAGGATTGGTGATGCCAAAAACCTCCTGAAAATCCGCGAGAGACCAAATAGCTACTCAATAGCTACTAGCTTTATATTTTACCATACAAGGCAAAAAACAAAGTAATCACTTGTATGGTATTTCCATTGCGCCATTTGACGTCCGGTTACATGCTCCCAACCAGCATCGCCTCACCACAGCTCTCCGCTCCTAAGCACAATTACAACTCCAATACTACTGTTCAGCCTTCCTCCGGGTCCTTGAAGCTGCGATATATGTTGGGGCCCATATCATGGGAGGCTCTTCATGTGCTAAGGGTGATAACCGGGAAAGCATGGAGAGGACCGCAAGCAACATATAGCCCCCGTGCATTTTTGGAAGCCGTGAGATACCATGCTAGCGCTGTTCTTTCACGTTTCGATAGTTTGCGGGAATGCGCAATGGCTTTAGGAATGCGCCTATTTTTGAACCTATTCGATGGATCGACGGTGACGACGACAACCAAGCGAAAGGCAAAGTGCACATTACAAAAACATGACTGCCAAGGCACAATTCGGGAGTGGGAAAGTTCTCTCGTTATCTACTACCATGCAGAAGTATATGAACCACGACGGAATCATTCTATCTTTCCTGGACCACCACACATATCCATTCTAGCTGGCAAGTCCCCCTTTCCCCTTTTTTTATACTTTCATGGTAACAAAGGAAAGACAAAGACTCCCACTGTTCATAGCCTGTAGGTATCATTCAACATCCGCGCATTCGACTCTTTCGCTTTCGTTACAGCCCCCTTTGTAGCTTTCCCGCCTCCAATCCGGCGAATGTGTCGATCCAAAACTCAAGTGTATTCTGGCAGCCTAAATGCTTTCTCAAAAGCCAAATCATTTCAAAAGTCAAAGCGCGCCCCCGAAGCCAAAGGGCCTCCCGAGAAACCATCCGAACCATTGGGCGGCTGTCATGAGAGCATTCCGAGCAGCATCTCACGGCTTCCAACACCCATGATTCGGGCATGCCATTAATACATTAGCCGATGATAGAAGGGGGGGAGGGGGGGCGCAGGTGCCGTGGAGGAAGCGTGAAAGAGTTGGATGCCCGGAGGCTATGAACAGTGGGAGTGGCTGTCTTTCCATTGTTAGCATGGGAGTACGAAAAAGAGGAAATGAAGACGCACAGCGAAAGAGAATGGATATGTGTGTGGCCCATGGAAGGATAGGAGTATTTCGCTGCAGTTTATATACACCCCTGTCTCTACCGTTAGTTAGTGATGAGCGATCGTTCAAGAGAGCGAGAGCTCTTCCACACTCCAGAGTTGTACACTGGGATCGTATTTTGTTGTGTGAGCTTTTGCCCACTCAGTTGGTTGTCGTCGCCGCCAATCTGTTGTTGTCCCCTTTAAAATTCGTAGCCGCTAGGCAGAAGTCTTTGTGAGACATGGCGCTCATCAGTCATGCATCTGCATTGAATGGAAATGATTGGACTGTGCTTGTGCCGCGGCAAGCCTCATCGCCCCCCTCTCTTCAGCCCTGGTCATTGAATATTTACAAACTCCCCTACGAGTAGTCCCCCCACACACAACGCTGAACCATTTCTACATTCGACCCACAGTTTAGATAGAATATCATGGCCCGAGCTTCACATTCAGTTAGCCTCCGCGACGGCAACGTCAACAGCGGGAACATAAACGATAGTTTCAACACCTATATGTCTGATGAGGATGGAAAGATCATGCGTTGGCTCTCTCCACTGGAGCCAAATCACAGACACCAAAGCGTCCGCACCGACAGATTTGATGGTCTAGGGGATTGGCTTTTAGAAAGGAGCGAGTTTCAGGAGTGGAGGGGTAGTGAGAGTGGAGCCGATAAGGCGGTCTTGTTTTGTTCCGGGAATCCGGGAGTGGGAAAGACATATCTGAGGCAAGAGGCGGGATCCTTCGAAAGAAGTGAATAGTACTGACTAGAAATAACTAGTTCGTTGGTGATCGACAACCTGTGCGATCATGCAAAGAAGGAAAATATCGCCGTTGCTGTCTTTTACTGCGACTTCCTCCGCCAGCAAGAGCAGACAATCACCAACATCGTGGGTGCTATTCTAAGGCAGCTACTGGGAAAAGGAGGCATCCCGGGTGATTTACGCGAGGCATTTCAAGAAGCGCAAACCGAGATTGGGGGCAGAGGGCTACGACTTGCGGATCTGATGGGAATGCTGAGGGTTGCGATTGCTTCGCTACCCCAGGTTTTCATCTGTGTTGATGCCTTGGACGAATGTTTACAAAGGTGCCTGCCTGAGCTTCTCGGGTCAATGAGAGATATTGTTCGGGAATCTCCTACTACGAGAATATTCCTTACCGGGAGGCCTCATGTTACGGGAGATATCCAAAGATATTTTATCAAGGCGGTTGTAATACCCATCAGCCCTAACATTGATGATATCCGGAATTATGTAGAGATGAGGCTAGACAGGGACCCTGAGCCGGAGGCGATGAGCAATGATTTGCGGGCGGATATTGTGAGAGTAATCTTGGAAAAGATTTCTGATATGTGCGTTGAACCATTTAGCACCTCCCTTATCAATGATGTATACTTACGAGTGATTGCGGTTAGATTCCTCCTTGTTTCACTCAACATCGACGCCATCCTAGGAGAGGTGACCATTCGTCAGAGAAGAAAGAAACTTGAGGACATGACACTTGGTGATGGATTGAATGATGCCTACACAGCAACTCTCACAAGACTGAAAGCACAAAAGGGATATAAATCAGTACTTGGGATGGAGGTCCTGATGTGGGTGTTGTATTCGGAGCGGCCGCTACGAGCTCAGGAGCTCTGCCATGCCCTCGGAGTGGAGATAGGATCTACAGATCTGGATCCTGAAAACGTTCCTGCATTACGGACACTCCTATCATCCTGTCTAGGCCTAATCACAGTCGAGGAGTCTTCATCCACGGTCCGACTGGTGCACTTTACTCTTCAGGAGTATCTTTCCCGTGATCCGACCCTATTCCATACTCCACACTCAACAATCGCCGAGGTTTGTTTGACATACCTCAATTTTGGATGTATCAGGAATCTTTCGCCATCCCTCCGCTCGACCCCATCAACAACTCCCCTGCTAGAATATGCTTCTGTCTACTGGGGTAGTCATTCAAGAAAGGCGATGACGGAAGGTATCAAAATACTTGCACTAAAGCTTCTTGATAGGTTTGATGAGCATATATCTGCTCAACTACTCTTATTGCACAATGATCGAGATCCCAGTGGGGGCCCAGGCTTTGATAGAACCGGAGGACCCACGATATTTTCAGGACTCCACGGGGTAGCCTTTCTCGGGATTGATGGCATAGTTTCTACAGTATTAGAGATGAAGGAATGGGACGTTAATGCGTACGATTGCATGGGGATGACTCCTCTCATCTGGGCATCTATGAAAGGGCACAGGGAGGTCGTAAATGTCCTTTTGCAACGAGCGGACGTCAACCACGACCAGGTAGACACCACGTTTAGCCAAACACCACTCTCGTGGGCGGCTGAGTACGGGCATGAGGGAGTTGTAAAAATGTTTTTGGAACGAGAGGAAGTCAATCCCAACCAGGCAGACACCAAACGTGGCCGGACACCGCTCTCGCGGGCGGCCGAAAACGGGCATGAGGGAGTTGTAAAGATGCTTCTTGAGCGGGAGGACGTCAATCCCGATCAGCCAGACGCCGAATATGGCCGGACACCACTCTCGTGGGCAGATGAAAATGGACATGAGGGGGTTGTACAGATGCTTATGGAACGGAAAGCTTTCCTCCCCGCTGTGCCGGATAACCTGGACCGAACCGAACAGTCTTCAGGTTTCTCCGAAGGACATAATGGAGTAGTGAGGATCCCACGGGAGCGGGGCACTACCAGTTACCCCGCAGCAGATCACCGTGGCCCGGCATCCCTCCTGCCCTCCCCTGTCCCTCCGAGCCAATGTGTGGTGGGGATGCAATCCCCTTCTCACGATCCTAATACCGACGCGACAGACCCCAATGGCCAACCCGTCCCCCTACCGGCAGCCCACGATGAACGATCCAGGTCATCAGACCCCCGGAGTTCTGTTCCCCAGTCCACGGACAGCGGCCCCCCAACCCAATCACCAGGATGGTTTCAACAACTTCCCATCTGGCCCCTCAAGCTCTGCTGCTGTCGAAGGAAATTCAAGACCCACCCTAGCAACGTCTAACCAATCCCCTTATCTGCTGTCGACCGGCTCTTTATCACCGCTCCTCTTATTCATCTTTTCTCTTTTGACCTTCACATTCTTGCTTCCCGGGTATTACATAATATACTCTTATTCCACAAGCACCCGCCCCAGGCGGCCCGGTGTAACCAGGACCTCCGTTGACTTTCATGTAAACAGGCTTTCATGGGTACATTTTGTTCAAGCTTCCTCTGGATATTAGCGCTTTGTCGGCTCGTGTTTTCTTCTTCTTCTTCTTCTTCTTCGCCTTTTTCTTCCCTTGGAGTTCTGGTTGGCCCCATCCCCGTTTTCGTGTTTCTGTTCCCCATTCCTGTTATTCGTCGAGTTAATATTTACACGGTGTTTTATGGGCAATAGTGTATAGTGTAGTGCGACCCATTACAAGCAGCGTTCGCAAGCGGCCAGTCCGGTCAGGCTTGGGCTTTTTTTTGGGGCCGGCTTTTAGGGCCTATCTGACCGGGCCCGGCCGGACTGCAGATATCTGCAGGCTTTCGAGTGATAAGATGTGATTAAGATAAGATAAGCAGATGAAACGCCAAGAGTTACGGCCACGAAAGACTGGATGAACGCCCAACCGAGGAGGAAACTTTCTTTCCATTCAATTTCACCCTTGCTCTCATGATCGCGCTCATAACTAACATGACAACAGCGCTCCCCCACTAGTACGAAAACCAAAAAGTAAATTAAAAACGTAAATACATAGTAGAATACCTAGTAGAAATTAATATTCGATCTAGAGAAATTTCTTTATGTGGTGTTGAAAGGGCGATTTTTATGGGGTGCTGCTTCGCCACGCGCACCCCCAGTCTCTGGGAAAATCGAAAGCCAAGGCCGTTTTTCTCTTCCCTCTCAAGACCCGCCAATTAACAATCACAGCGAAGCGAGCCGGTTCTCCTCCTTCCTTCCCATCCACGGTAAGTTATGCTATGCATAGCCGTTCCTCATCCCCACCATCCCACATTCTCCCTTCGCTTCTCTAACCTTCAGCCCAGGGTGGAGCCGTCTTCCTTTCTCCCCTCCCTCCCCTATCTAATTAACCACCGGAATAACATCCAGGGAGATAGACGGGGTGTCTATTGAACTCTGTCGGTGAGTTTTGGTTGGTAGTCTCCTCGCTTTCGGCTTGCGGGTTTGCAGCGCCGTCCTCCATTTCATTTCTCCCTTCGCCGCCGCTACCTTCGCCCTCGTTCGAGCTCCTGCCCTCCCGCATTCCCTCGCCGACCCCAACCACACTGCCGGGCACATCACCGCGCAAACTCTGAGCGCCCATCGCCAGAGTTACTATCGCCACTAGGATGCTGTGCCCACCACCAACAGCGGAACTTCCTACCTCCCCACCTGTGCCTGCATTCGCCTTCGCCGCATCTGCAAGCTTCTTCGCACTAACACACCGTTAGCCTCCTTCCTTCCCGCCCCGTCACCTCCCCCCTCCGGAGCGGAAGAGATAAACAAAACCAAAACTCACAGCCGATGCTTCCTCCTCCTCTTTGCCATCGTCTCTCCAGGGGGGTACTTTGACGGCCACCCAGTTCTCGGGCGCCCCGCCTTGATTCCTCGAACTCCTTCCAGCGCTGGATAATCCTCTGAGCCTCACTCTTTGATATACCAATTTCCTCCCCGATAGCACGGTAGCACTTCCTTGCGGCGTGCTTTTCGATTACTTTCACACGCTCGACAAGCGTTGCCTCGTGGCGTTTTCCGGTTGCGGGGTCTTTAGGCATCTTATTTTTTAAAGAGAATAGTTCGGGTACGCGGGTTGATGGGAGTCGGGGGGAAGGGAATCTGGAGGAAGGGTCAGGGCGATCGGCAAGGAAGATTGATGATGTTTTCCTGTAGTGCTGTCCTGCGCGTCCTGTTAGTTCTGACTGGGATTGGCTCTTGTTGCCAGGTTTGGGGGATAGATTATGGTATAGGGTAGATGGGGAGTACCGGTAAGTTAAGTTACGGTACAATACATCTAATGTGGGATGTTAATTGGGGGAGCCAGCCACCATCGCTACTCCACCAGAGGTCTCCTCACCAGCCCCGTCTGATTGGAGTGCCGCTTTTTTCTTTCTACCTTTGGTGTGCTACCGTTAGGATCCGTGTTCTCTGGGAGAAGGTCCGGTTGTTAGCGGTGGGTGGAGTGGAGTGGAAGGCTCGGAGAATTGCCAGGATTTGGCTGTTTTGGGTGTCGTCATTGGCTTGCAGTGCGCTGAGTTCCCTGGCTGCCATTGGCCCTACTCGTATGGGGACGGCTCTGGGGTGGCGATGGAATATATGGACCATGGTGGAACAACGCCTAAACCAACACCTCGGAAGGTAGTGCCAGGCTCTAGCATTCTGAGATAGGGGAAAAAGAGGGAGTAGGCATCTAAAATTCCAAAGTCACCGAGGTTTCGCAGAAACCTATCTTGGAGCAACAGTGCGAGAGTGAAACAACATGCAAAGGTCAAGTTGTGTCTAAGCTCAACACCAATCCTTTTTAACTACAATGAGTGACGTCGTAGGGTCGCCATAGCCTAAGTCGCATAAATATCGCCTCTTTTACCCATATCAATTTGTCACTGTTAGTGATTCAACTTTATTCTTTCTCTTCGCTCTTGGTTCCTCCTCTTTTGTTTTGCAAGTCCCCTATTCATACAATCTCACTCGTACTCTTCCTCTCTGCTCTCCGATCGTTATTTAGCCACATTTTCCCATGGTCGGAACCCCGAGATCCCCCGTTTCATTCCTTGACCCCTCGATCGCGGACCTACTTGCACAGCACCTGTTACGTGGGAAACTATTGAGTGACGTAGAAGCTCCGTTCTCCATGCTTAAGTTTTTTAGAGCGGTGGGCTGGTAAGTGTCCACTAAGCAAGACAATATACTGTTCATTCATCCACCTCATTTACGGTAACCAGTCCGTATTCTAGGTATAATATGATTTTTTTATATTGTCGACAATGGCCCCGGAAACCCAGGTGCTGTCTTGCATTGGTTTTCCTCTATCTAAATAAGACTCTATGCGCGGGTCATCTATAGTCTAAGGAAGGAGGACGGAATTCAAAAGACTGCGCAAGATGGAAAAGGAAAGAAAAGGAAAAAGTGCAGGCAAGAATTCAGAGGCGGAGAAAGATTATAATAATATTATGATAGAATAAAACCTGCAAGCTTAGACTGGGCCTTCTCACACAACAACACAATAATCCCCACCACGTCCCCATTACAGACCAAGCTCTACCATACATTGTAAATAGAAATTTATAAATCCTCGCTCGACAATATAAGAACGAATCCAAGGCGGGAGAGGGGCCTTGAGGAGGGTATGATGTATATGTGGATTCCCATCTCACAGGATTTCCTGCGTCTGTGAAGGGTGGTGTCTAAGGATAGTCGCTGTGGGAGATATACCCGGAAAGGAGAGGGCAGCGGCTATTTCAACGAGGTGGCGGCTTAAATAAATTTAGTATTATACTGGGGATTGCCGCCCTGAAAAAGAGCGTAGCAGCGCTGCCACACTCTCATGGCCTTCCTTAGTAGCGAACAGGAGTGGTGTTTTGCCGTAGATATCTCGATGTTCGGGGTTGACCGCTTCCTGTTCGAGTAGTATTTTCACCACTCCCTCATGTCCAGACTCAGCGGCATACGAGAGCGGTGTCTGGCCGTAATTATCGGGCTTGTTGGGATTGACCTCTTTCCGTTCGAGTAGTATTTTCACCACTCCCTCATGTCCAGACTCAGCGGCATACGAGAGCGGTGTCTGGCCGTAATGATCGGGCTTTTCGGGATTGACCTCTTCCCGTTCGAGTAGTATTTTCACCACACCCTCATGTCCAGACTTAGCGGCATACGAGAGCGGTGTCCGGCCGTAATTATCGGGCTTGTTGGGATTGACCTCTTTCCGTTCGAGTAGTATTTTCACCACTCCCTCATGTCCAGACGAAGCGGCATACGAGAGCGGTGTCCAGCCGTACTTATCGGGCTTGTCGGGATTGACCTCTTCCCGTTCGAGTAGTATTTTCACCACTCCCTCATGCCCAGACTTAGCGGCATACGAGAGCGGTGTCTGGCCGTCCTTGTCTGGTTTGTCGGGGTTGACCTCTTTCTGTTGGAGTAGTATTTTCACCACTCCCCCATGTCCAGACGAAGAGGCATGCATCAGCGGTGTCTTGCCTCTATCACCGGGTTTGTCAGGGCTGACCTCTTCCCACCCGAGTAGAGTTTTCACCACTTCCTCATGCCCATTATGAGCAGCCCATGCAAGTGGCGTGAAGCCAGAAAAATCTCCTCCGTCGATATCATAACATCCCATCTGTATCAAACCAGCTACGGCTTCGGTAATTCCGAAGAACGATGCGCAGTGTAGCCCGCTGAACGGAGAGCAAGTACGATAGCCTGGAAGATATAAACTCTGTACTCGCGCTAAAAGCAATTTGGTCGATATCTCACTGTAATGCCCCTTTAAGAGCTCCAGGGCAAGTGAGAATGCGCAGTCGGAGAGCTCCCTTTTCGCATGGACACCCCAGTACACGGAGCAATATTCCAGGAAGGGTGTATTCCGGGTATCAGGAAAATGATTGGTCGAAAGGGCTTTCACCTGTTGTGAACTCAGATAGGTCAAACAGATTTCCGCCATTGCTGAATGAGGTCTACTGAATAGATCGGGATGAGTGGAAAGATACTCCTGGAGAGTAAAGTGAATCAATCGCACAGTTGATGCCTCCTTATCTACAACAATAAGTCCTTGACAGCATCCAACCAATGTCGACATCGAAGGCATGTTGCGAGTATTGAAGTCTGTGGAGCCTAGCTCGACTGCGAGGGCGTGGCAGAGCTCATCCGCCCTCAACGGCCGTTCCGCATGATTGATCCACATCAACGCCGCCATCCCGAGTCTTGATTTATCCCCATCTTGCGCCTTTATTCGTGCAATCGTCGCACCATAAACATCTCCCAACCCCGACCCATCCGTCATTTTGTTTAGCCTTTCCTGTCTTCGATGAATTGTTGATTCATGTAATATTGCCTCGATATTTAAGGAAACCAATAGGAACCTAGATATCTATTAGCGGATGATGTGGGGTGGGATTCCAAGTGTCATTGCCCTACATACATTTCGGATACGTTCCCGGGAATCTTCTCCAGAATATCTGTTGTCAGACTCTCATCCATAGCATCTGGCGTTTCATCCTCCCCCAGCCTTACACGAAGATATCTGATAATATCCTCTTTGTTAGGACATAGAGATACACTTATCACTCTGCCGCCAAGACGCGTTTCCATCTCTGCCCGAATATGGGGCCTCCCAGTGATGAATATCCGTGTGCCCGGGGACCTCTCGAGAATTTGTTTTAGTGAATCAAGGATCTTGACTCTATGCACCGCCGCGCATTCGTCGAGAGCGTCTATGCACACAAATGTGCGCTGTGAGGATGTGATGGCTTGTAGCATCTTCACAATATCAACGAGTTGCGGTCCCCGTCCACCAATGGCCTTTTTCTGCTCTTGAAAGGCCCGTGATATATCCTCCGGAATCGTCTCCATTCCACTAACTATCTGTTTTAGCAAGGAACCCAGCATGGCTGTGGCAGACTGCTCCTTCCGCGCCGCAAAGTCAAAGTAAAAACACGTAACAGTAGTGTTTTGTCCTCTAGCTTGGTCGCACAACCTGTCAACTACCAGCGAGCTAACATCGCAGCATGTTAGCACTAACTCTTCTTCTTCTCTAAACACAAGAATAATTTTTACCTAATGAATGTTTTACCGGCCCCCGGATCTCCATAGCCAAACAAGACTGCCCTATCACCTTCACCTTCCCCACTCTCGCCATGCCAGCTTCCGAACTCTTCGGTTCGCATGACCCATTCCCCGATATTGTCGACGCGGCGCTCTTGAATATCCCGATGCCGTAGCCTAGGCTCGAGGGGTGATAGCCAGGTCAGGAGTTGAGACCGATCATCGGCAACAGTGCAGTTGTTCCATACACTATTAAAAGAGTTCGTGTTATTAAAGGAGTTAGCGTTATATTGAGACATTTCCGCTATCTTGGAGGAGTTATCGAATATGCTGGGTTGAAGAATTTCTGTGAGCTGAAAAGCGGGGGTCTTCAGCCTCTTAGATCTGATAGAGGTCTGGTTTCCGCGCAGGGAATATGCCGTCGGACAGGCACCGCAAGGGCACAGCAATGATCGGATCTGTCGTCACGAGAACGATCCGGGTCAGTCGCTGATAGGAAAACTGAGATGTGTTCGATATCCGATATATATGACAAGTGTGTTGCAAAGGAGTGTGATGACCATGAGTTCTTCTCGTAAGGAGAAAGGAACGCAGCTCAGACTAGATACAGTTTGTGGTGGCCCGCACAGTGGGCTCCTACCACACAACACCAGTCACCGCCGCGCGGTCTGGTCAATAGCCCTGCTCACACCTACAAGTGTGCCCTAACCTAACATACCACGATGGGGTTACTCCATCAAGATCGACTAGGGCCACTCAAGCCACCCAAATGTGGCAAACTAATATCGCCTTGATGCCTGCCTTATGTTTTTGCCCCCCTACTAGACTCTATGATAAAAAGAAATCTGAACATAGACTACCGTACTTGTGTTAAAGCTCGAGTCGCATAACCTTGTACTAGGAATTAAGCAGCCCAGTACAGTGCAGATAGAAAAGTTCGGGGACAAATGCCAAAACACACCAAAAGTCCCACTTTTCAGCACACCAGAACAGCCCCATCTCACTTAATTAGAGCCTTTGATTTTACTGACACCACATATTGTATCTGGAGTATGTTGTAAAAAATTTACATATTTTTTCTGAACCTTTAGGGGGAGGTATGCTGTGTATTCTGGCTTGTGGTTAGAAATCAATGCCAAGACAGCTACCTTATACTTTACAATTCAACAAGTGTTGAGACCATTTTGCTGCTAAACAGTGCAAGAGTGTCCGATTACATATTGGATCACTAAGTATGTGGACCCAGATGTCTGGCTACCACTAGTTCAAGGAGGGTCTTCAAGGCTTAGAACTATCTGGAGGCTCTACCAACTCAGTATATTGAATTTAAGATAGTACCTGATTTTTTAAATGTCAGAGAATTGCAGCGCTATTAGGCATTCTCGTGTTGAGGCACCTCAAAATGTGCCATATTTGGTGTGTTTTGCCGTTTGTCCCTGAACTTTTCTAACGGCACTGTACACTCCTGTCCAAAAAGTTCTCGCTGATCCAAAAGTACTCCAGCGGGGCTTGGCCGCAACAGAAGTATCAACACGTATACGAGACTCCGTTAAAGATGCTCCCCGGTCCGGAAGACCAAAAAGATGGCATACCGGTAGTCTATTCAATTACCGGTAGTGGAAAGAGAAATTCTTGCCAGTCCTCATTCCTCCTTGAGAGAAGTTACGGATAAGTCGAATATGAACTAAATACATGAAAACCAACTAGTGCTCAAGTACTGGTACTGAAAACAAGAAAATCGGTGGTATAGTATCTACTTTACGGAAGCGGAGAAGTACGGAAAACAACTGTCACTTTCAAAGAACACTCAAGTAGAAAACAAAACCTCACAAGTCACGATCAATCTAAATTCACTAAGCTGTGTCGCAAAACCAACTCCACAAACTGCACAAAACAGAAAATTCCTGTCGCAAAGAAAGTCCAACCCAGCAGGTTGTCCGACTATCTAAATACAGGTCCAATTTCCTTCCTTAAACCACACGATCCTCGTTGCGTTGTCCTCTCATCCGTGGGAGGTGGTTCCTGGGAAAGAAGGAAGGGAAGCATGAGAGAAGAAAAAACCTAACTTACATAGAAGCCCCTGTCCGCCAAGCCTAGGCAACAGCCACCCCTGCAGAACCGAGCAACCTCCTAAAGCTAGGATCGTGACTAACTTTCTATTTAGCATAAGTCAATCGGAGATAAGCTAGAAAACAGCAAGTTAAGAAAGTCAATTTTCAACCGTAACAGTACCTCTGTTGCCGCCAAGCCCCTCTAGAGTACTCGAGTATAGTCTCAACCATACCTACGACGAAACCGGACTGGCGACGAACGGGGGTATTTGGTGGACAAAAAGTGAATTATCGAGGTTAGGGTTACGAAAAGTTACTTGTAATTAATCTCTGTTCGTCACCGTTGAAGACCATACTGCTCGCCATACTCACGATACTTCCTTTGTTCAGATAGCTTCCAGGAGTGGCTTCGGATATGCTCAGAGGATTCGGGCATATGGCTTCGGCTTTGGACGTTTGGTTTGTACGTTCAGGCAAGCATTGCGAATGCAGGAATGCGCGATAGTTTTGGGATCGTGCAGCTTTTGGGAAAGCCGGGAGGAAAGCGGAAGCACTGTAAAGCCAGCGTGAAAGAGCCGGAAGCCCGGAGGGGGAAGGTGTTTGTTTTTCATTGAGATAACCGGGAGTGTTTACGAGGGAAGGATAGACTCATATGGAGAAGTGTGGTGCCTCATGGATGGATATGAAGTCTTCGTGATTGATATATACTCCTGTGATCGGCCTTGGTTAGTTAGTTAGTTAGATGGAGCATCGAGCATCCAGGTGTTGTTGAGTGATTCAATAATTTCATTTTAGAACTAAGGTACAGGAGCGACTACCTATCCGAGCTTGCACAACCTAACAGCAGTACATTCGAAGGAGGACCCCAGTCCCAAATCGCCTTGTCTGTAGTACATCTGGAAAGTTCCACCCGTGCGTCTGGTAGACCAAAGTCTGACTGACCGACCAACTCACGACCATCTACAAAAATAAAGTACAACAGAAATCCACCTCCAGTACCCCATAAATCACTACTGTGAGCCAGGATGCAGCCCCACCCAAGCCCACACTCCAGCAGACCGGTCACGCAACCCAACAAAAGAAAAGTTCCCCCGATTCACCACCCAGGCACAACACATGCGCCACATACCCTAAGCTATGCATGGCATTGGCTCAAGCACAGGTGGCTCAGGCACTTCCATAAGATACCACCAAAACCGACGAAAAATCAGAGTTCCCCCTCCTCCACCGGCTTCCCAGGACCACAGCCAGGTGGCCAGCACGACCGTAATTTGACCGGAACATGGGAAAAACGAGTCGAGTTGTGTGGCCAGAGGGCAAGCCCCCCAGCTCCGGATGCCTTGATGATAAACCGTGTACCATCCAAGGACTTATCGATGGAAACGAGCAGCCAAGGCCCGAATCCTAAAGCCATGAAGCTATCGTGAGATAGGCTCCAAGGGTGTTGATTGGGTGATCCCCCCTGACCCCCCCCCGAAAACGACCTGTCACAAGAGGTGGCAGACTGATGTTGAGCGAGAGACTGAAGTGAAGAGTTTTTCCCCCCCGCTTTTGAGTGCGATCGTTTAGGCATGAGTTCCTAGGAATTTTCGCTTCGTTTCACCATTCGTCACTCGTCGTGAATCGTTTCGCCATCGAAGTACAATGGTTACAGGCCCAGTTTCGTCATGAGTATGGTGGAGACTGTAGGCATCTTCAGATATCTGCCGGTATCTGAAGATGTCAGCCACCGATTAACTAAATATTGACTCGTCATATGGAATTTACCGAAAGCCTGCCGGCACGGCCAGGCAGCCATGAAGCCTGGCCTTCAAAGCCCAGGTCTGTCTCACTTTGGCCTGGCCAGGCCGGAATGAAAGCTAGTAGGCTATCTGTAGGCTGACCTTGCCGCTGCGTACCCCGATTACAAGCGATTAGATAGGAATAGGTGAGAGACTAGAAGAACGCGTCCTAGGTTTGAAAATAACTAGTATATTTCTTCCATGTAACTCCTCTCACTGTTCCCAAATGACCCCCAGTGGCCCTCTTAGCCGAATATTATACTCTGAGATTAGTACTTCTGTATGCCACCTAGAGAAGGACCCAGCTCATTGAACTACTCGTATAGCCCTCACCATAACATGCTGGATGCCCTTCTAATACCAGCGAATTGTCTAGTGGTACCAACAAGATGGCGGGCAGTTTTGTAGTGTGCGCCAGTTAGCTAGATTCTACAAGTGTATGAGATAGTGAGTTGGCTTGACCTGGTGGGAATATTTGGAGTGTATCATGATAGGTGTAGTTCCTGTAGGGTAAAACATAAAAATATTACAAAGGTATAACACCAGAATATATTCTCCAACTCTTCACCCACAACTAGTTCCAGATTTCCAGTTGTTTTTTTTAGCCATTGACCTTATCCTGTAGCAAACGCCCGTGTGTGGTAAGTGACAAAGGTTCAAAGTCATAGCTTGGACTCGGGAATGAAATGGGGTACAATGATGGAGGAGAAAAAGGATCAGGAGGTGGTAGAGAACCTTATGAACGAATCTCTCGATGCCGGTGTCGCGGTAGTAGTTGCATCTACGGCTATACAAGCCATTTCACATACCACCTGCTGAAATATCACCAACTGAAATCTATTAGGAAAGCGTTTCTTTGATTTTGTCGGTGTTGAGCAATGGGTATAAATCTGATATTCTACCAAAACCCATAATACCTACAAAGCCGTGACAAGTTCACTCACATCCCACCACCGATGACACGGATGTAGTTTTTGCTTTTTCGGGGGGTTTTTTTTAGCCCAACGTGAGCTGGCGTTTCTACGGGAATTACGGAGGTATGATATACGGTGTAAGTTTTGAAGGTTACACGGGGGGTGAGGGTCGCAGTCCTCGTTCGTGGAGCCTCCAAAACTTACATCTGTACCTCCGCAGGGTCGTGAGCTGGTATACCTGTAAGTCGCTAACGATGATCTTTGTTTGCATGGGCGGGTATCTTTTTTATTGCAATATTACTATCTTATAATAATTTCCAAACCCGGACATTTCTCTCCTTCCAGCTGTCACTGCAATGAAGGCGTAAAAACTTGGATCCCGCGAGGTTATACTGAGCGAAGATTCTTTCCCATGGCAACAATCCACTCCCATTCCAGGCCATTTGGCACAACGTGCATGAGTACCGTGTGAGACCTGGGGGGAATATTTCGCAGGGTAACCTAAATGAACTGCGAAAACATGTTCCCGGGGACTTGTACCTCCATAATTATATTCTTGGTATGAATAGGTTTTGCATTGCAACAACAAAATATTTGCCCTGGCGTAGAGTTTTCTTGTCTTTTTTATTCCTCAAACAATGCAAAAGTATTGTAAAAAATCCTATAAAAATTCAGAAATTACTTGAGGCCTGCTGGCATTTTCTAAATTTTCTCTAGAGCTGTTTCAACATAGGCTGGGTGATAGGGAGAGGTTGTTTATGGTGGGCCGGAGACAGTGCAATTCTTTGCACAGGTTTCACTTTTCCCATGGCATATTTCTCGGCCAATCTTGCCCAGAAGGGTATCTCGCCAAGAACATGGTATTGAAAAGATTCACCTCGGCAGAAATCTTTGTGAGACATATCTCGCATGCATCATGCACCCTCACTTGAGGGAAATCATTGGACTGTAAGGGTGCCACAACAAGCCACATCGCCCAGCTTTCTTCAGCTCTAGTCACAGAACGTATAGGCTCCACTCATCTCCACACAGAACGCTGAATGATTTCTACATTCAACCAACATTTTGGATAGAATACCATGGCCCAAACTTCACATTCAATCACTTTCGGCGATGGTAACGCCAACTGCGGGAACATAAGCGGTAGTTTCAATACCTATATGTCCAACGAGGATGAACGAATTATGCGTTGGCTCTCTCCGCTGGAGCCAAAGAACAGACACCAAGGAGTGCGTACCGACCGGTTAGACGGTGTAGGAGATTGGTTTTTGGAAACAAGCGCATTTCGGGAGTGGAGGGCTGGTGAGGGTGGAGCCGATAAGGCAGTCTTGTTTTGCTCAGGGAATCCGGGAGTGGGAAAGACATATCTGAGGTAAGAGGTGGGATTCTTTGAAAGAAGTGAATACTACTGACTGCTAGAAATACTAGTTCGTTGGTAATCGACAGCCTGTGCAATCAGGCAAAGAAGGAAAATATCGCCGTTTCAGCTTTCTACTGCGACTTCCTTTCCCGGAAAGAGCAGTCCATCACCAACATCATGGGTGCCATTCTAAGTCAGCTCGTAGGAAAGGGAGGCATCCCGGATTATCTACGCAAGGCATTTCAAGAAGCGCAAACCGAGATTGGCGGTAGAAGGCTACGACTTGCGGATGTGATGGGAATGCTGAGGGTTGCGATTGCTTCGCTACCCCAGGTTTTCATCTGTGTTGATGCCTTGGACGAATGTTTACCAAAGTGCCTGCCTGAGCTTCTCGGGTCACTAAGAGATATTGTTCGGGAATCTCCTACAACAAGAATATTCCTCACCGCGAGGCCCCAAGTCACACAAGATATCCAAAGATATTTTATCAAGACGGTTGTGATAGCCATCAGTCCTAATACCGATGATATCCGAAATTATGTGGAGATGAGGTTAGATAAGGATTCCGATCCAGAGGCGATGAGCAATCATTTACGGGCGGATATTGTTCGAGTTATCTTGGAAAATATTTCTGATATGTGCGTAGAACCATTTAATATATCTCCCTGTCAATAATGTATACTTACTCGCGATTTCGGTCAGATTCCTTCTCGTTTCACTCAGCATCGATGCTATTCTAGGAGAGGTGACAATTCGTCGGAGAAGAAAGAAACTCGAAGAGATGACACAAGGCAATGGATTGAATGATGCCTACACTGAAACTCTATCACGACTGAAAGGCCAGGAAGGATATAAATCAGTACTCGGGATGAAGGTCCTAATGTGGGTGTCCCATTCGGAGCGACCTTTGCGAGCGGCGGAGCTCTGCCAAGCCCTGGGGGTGGAGATTGGATTTACAGATCTGGATCCTGAAAACGTTCCCGCATTACGGACACTCGTATCATCTTGTCTGGGCCTTGTCACAGTCGAGGCATCTTCATCCACGGTCCGACTGGTGCACTTCACTCTTCAGGAGCATCTCTCTCTTGATCCGACCCTATTTCATAACCCTCACTCCGAAATTGCCGAGGCTTGCCTGACATACATGAATTTTGGATCTATCAGGAATCTTTCGCCAACCGATTACTCGCCCCCCGCATCAACTCCCCTTTTAGAATATGCTTCTATTCACTGGGGCAACCACTCAAGAAGGGGGATGACGGAAATTATCAAAATACTTGCACTACGGCTTCTCGCTAGATTTGATGAGCATATATCTGCTCAACTACTATTATTGCACTATAATAATAGACAACGTGCTGGGGGCCCGCGCTTTGACGAAGAGGGAGGACCCACGGGATTCTTGGGACTACACGGGGCAGCATTTGTCGGGATTGTGGGAATAGTTTCTACGGTGTTGGAGATGAAGGAATGGGACGTTAATGCATACGATTGCACGGGGATGACTCCTCTCACCTGGGCATCTATGAAAGGGCACAGGGAGGTCGTAAATGTCCTTTTGCAACGAGCAGACGTCAACCCCGACCAGGCAGACACCACGTTTGGCCAAACACCACTCTCGTGGGCAGCTATGGAAGGGCACGGGGAGATCGTAAAAGTCCTTTTGCAGCGAGCGGAAGTCAATCCCGACCGGCCAGATACCCCGTTTGGCCGGACACCACTCTCGTGGGTGGCTGAGAAAGGGCATGAGGGGGTAGCAAAGATGCTTTTGGAACGAGAGGACGTCAATCCTGACCGGGCAGACACCAGACGGGGCCGTACTCCGCTCTCGTGGGCGGCTAGAGAAGGGAATGAGGGGGTGGTAAAGATGCTTTTGCAACGAGAGGACGTCAATCCCGACCTGGAAGAAACCAAATATGGCCGGACGCTACTCTCGTGGGCGGCTGAGAGAGGGCACGAGGGGGTAGTAAAGATGTTTTTGGAGCGAGAGGACGTCAATCCCGACCGGGCAGACACCATGTTTGGCCGGACACCACTTTCGCGGGCGGCTGGGAAAGGGCATGAGGGGATAGTAAAGATGCTTTTGGAACGAGAGGACGTCAATCCCGACCAGGCGGACACCAGCAATAGCCAAACGCCGCTCTCGTTCGCGGCTGAGAAAGGGCATGAGGGGGTGGTAAAGATGCTTTTGGGACGAGAGGACGTCAATCCAAACCGGGCGGACACCAAATTTGGTTGGACACCGCTCTCGTGGGCAGCTAAGAACGGACATGAGAGGGTAGTCAAGATCTTTTTGGAACGAGAAGACGTCAATCCCAACCGGCCTGACACACAACATGGCCTGACACCACTCGCATGGGCGGTTAAGGATGGGTATGGGGGAATAGTAATGATGCTTTTGGGACGAGGGGACGTCAACCCCGACCAGGCAGACACCAGCTCTGGCCAAACGCTGCTCTCCTGGGCTGCTGAGAACGGGCATGAGGGGGTAGTAAAGATTCTTTTGGGTCGAAAGGACGTCAATCCCGACCGGACAGACGCCAGATCTGGCCGGACACCACTCTCGTGGGCGGCTCAGAAAGGACGCGAGGAGGTACTAAAGATACTTTTAGGACGGGAAGACATTGATCCTGACCGGGCAGACACCGAATATGGCCGGACACCGCTCTCGTGGGCGGCTGAGAACGGTCATGATGGGGTAGTAAAGATGTTTTTGGAACGAGGCGACGTCAATCCCGACCGGGCAGACACCAGATATGGCCTGACACCACTCTCGTGGGCGGCTGACAAAGGGCATGAGGGGGTAGTAAAGATTCTTTTGCAACGTGAGGACTTCAACCCCGACCCGGCGAACCAGACACCACTCTTGCGGGCGGCTTGGAAGGGGCATGAGGGGGTAGTAAAGATGCTTTTGCAACGAGGCGACGTCAATCCCGACCAGGCGGACACCAAATATGGCCGGACACCACTCTCGTGGGCGGCTGCGAACGGGCATGGGGGGGTAGTAAGTATGTTTTTGGAACGAGAGGACGTCAACCCCGACCGGGCAGACACCAAATTTGGCCGGACACCACTCTGGTGGGCGGCTGCGAACGGGCACGAGGGGGTAGTAGAGATGCTTTTGGATCGAGGCGACGTCAATCCCGACTACACGGACACCAAATATGGCCGGACACCACTCTGGTGGGCGGCTGCGAACGGGCATGAGGGGGTAGTAAGTATGTTTTTGGAACGAGGCGACGTCAATCCCGACCAGGCGGACACCTACCATGGCCAGACGCCACTCTTGTGGGCAGCTAAGAGCGGGCATGGTGGGGTGGTAAAGATGCTTTTGGAACGAGGTGACGTCAATCCCGACCGAGTAGACACCGAATATAGCCGGACGCTACTCTCGTCGGCGGCTGAGAGAGGGCACGAGGGGATAGTAAAGATGTTTTTGGAGCGAGAGGACGTCAATCCCGACCGGGCAGACACCAAATTTGGCCGGACACCTCTCTCGTTAGCGGCTGCGAACGGGCATGAGGGGGTAGTAAAGATGCTTTTGGAACGAGGTGACGTCAAACCCGACCGGGTAGACACCGAATATGACCGGACACCACTCTCGTGGGCGGCTAGGAACGGGCACGAGGGGGTGGTAAAGATGCTTTTGGAACGAGGTGACGTCAATCCCGACCGGGCAGACACCGAACATGGCCGGACACCACTCTCGTTGGCGGCTGAGAGCGGTCATGGTGGGGTAGTAAAGGTGCTTTTGGAACGAGGTGACGTCAAACCCGACCGGGCAGACACCAGATATGACCTGGCACCACTCTCGTGGGCGGCTAAGAAGGGGCATGAGGGAATAGTTAAGATGCTCATGGAACGGAAAGCTCCCCGCACCGCTATGCCGGATAACATAGACCAAACCCCACCGTCGTTAGCTCCCTCCGAGGGACATCATGTAGTTGTGGGGATCCCACGCGAGCGGGGCACTACCAGTTGCGCCACAGCACATCGCCGTGGCCTGACATCCCTCCCACCCTCCTCCCTGCCCCCAGGCGAATGTGTGGTGGAGATGCAATTCACATCTCATGATCCTAATACCGACGTGACGAACCCCATTAGCCAACCCGCGCCCCCACCGGCGGCTCACAATGAACAGCCGAGGTTATTGGACCCCCAAAGTTCTGTTTCCAAGTCCCCACAGGAGCGGAACAATATCGATCGGGGCGCAACAGATGGTGGTACCCCGACATCCCTCCCGTCCTCCTCCCTGCCTCCCGGCGAATGTGTGGTGGAGATGCAACCCTTATCTCACGATCCTGATATCGACATGACAGACCCCAATGGCCAACCCGCGCCCCCACCGGCGGCTCACAATGAACAGCCGAGGTTATTGGACCCCAAAAGTTCTGTTTCCAAGTCTACACAGAAGCGGAGCAATGCCGATCGAGCCGCAGCAGATGGCGGTGCCCCGACATCCCTCCCACCCTCCTCCGTGCCTCTCGGCGAATGTGTGGTGGAGACGCAACCCATATCTCACGATCCTGATACTGGCGTGGCGGACCCCAGTGGCCAACCAGTGCCCCTACCGGCAGTCTCCGATCAACAACCGGGCTTATTAAACCCCCGCGGTTCTGTTTCGGGGTCCGTGGATAATGGCCCCCCAACCCACTCACCAGGATGGTCTCAACAACTTCCCATCTGGCCCCTAAGGCTCTGCTGCTGTCGAAGGAAATTCAAGACCCACCCTAGCAACACCTAACCAATCCCCTTATCTACGGTCGACCGGTTCTTTATCACCGCACCTCTTATTCATCTTTTCGCTTTTGCCCTTCACATCCTTATTTCCTCGTTATTCGATATACTTTTATTCCATAAGCACTTGCCATAAGGGGGCCGGTGTAACCAAGACTTCCGTCGATTTTCATTTAAATAGGCTTTAATAAGTGCGTTTTGTTCCGGTTTCCTCTTGATATTTGCGATTTATCAGCTCTTGTGTTTTTTCTCTTCTTCTTAGTCTTTTGCTTCCCTTAGGGTTTTAGTTAGACTTGATCCTATTTTAGTGTTTCTGTTCCTCATTCGCGTTATTCGTCAGGTTAATATTTACATGATGTTCCTTGGGCAATAGTGTATAGTGCAGCGCGGCCCATTACAAGCAAGATAAGAATAGGTGGTAGACTAGAAGAACCCGTCCTAGGTTCGCAAGCAATTAGTATATTTCTCATCTAACTTCTCTCACTGTCACGAAGCCGCCTTGAGTGGTTCCCGTTGCCCAATATTATACTCTGATATCGGTATTATACTGCTATATGCCATCCGGAAAAGGTCCCAAATCATAAACGAAATAAGCGCAAATACACCAAAAGAGCAATAGTGGGAGAGAGGATAATGATAGCGAGCAAGTAGAGGTATATTCGTAGATAAGTTTACTTGCTAAACTGACGGTAATGACAGGAGTATATATGAAAAGCAAAACACCATTCTCAGTCTTCCAACCATCACCACAATTTCCACTTCCTTCTGCAAATGCCTTCTTATCGCCTTGTCTATCCTTTAAAGAAACAAATGAAATAAACACTCTGTTATCCCTGAACAAAAGAAATGTATGACAAAAGAAAGCTTCCTTCATTTCCGTAGCCTTCATGCTTTCCATTGTCCTATCCATCCGTCAATGAAAACATCTTTCTTAACCTCGTGCTTTGATGAAACAAAAGAAACCAACATGCCGAGCAGCTTTTCCAACAAATCATTAAACGGCTTGTACAAGTGCAACCCTCACCACTGGCATAACCTACCGGATACCTTCCTGATACCGGCGGGTGGTCCGGTGGTACAAGGGACAGGCATAAAAAGATGGTACAGAGCAGGGGTGGGGTTGGGTTGGTTCGGACAAAATTGTGGAACACCGCAACCCAACCACCCTCTCACAGAAACTATGTTACCATGGTGAAGTGCCTCTTAAACCATAGCCCTTTACCATGCAGTCTTCAAATTCAAATACTATTTTTTGACAATCACCAATGGACAAGAAAAAATAAAAAATACATAGTAGTCTAACAGATATGTATAATCTCAACATGTATATGCAAGAGAATATTAATTTTGAAAATAAGCTATAGGGCCCTTCAGCCTGGTGAAGTAGGGACAGCATGAAACAGAATACTGGTTTAAAGGTTTGAGCACCATCCTCAGCCAGCACTTGTAAGTGTTTGATTTGATGGTAAATATGCTGGAAGAGAGGCTATCTACATTACCCACTAATATTTCACTTTACAAGTATCATTTGAATAGCATGGGAGGAAAACACTTATTCTGTAAAGGTCTTCCCCTCAAGTGTACTCGTAATTTTCTGACATTTGCAAACACGACTGCTATTGCATACCGCAAAAATCTTGAGGCTCCTGACAACTTTTCGCCCATATGCAATAACAGTTGTGTTTGCAAACGTCAGAAAATTACGAGTATCATACTTGTACCACTGCTACTGAGACATTACTTATGCACCGTACCACCTTTTTATGCCTGTCCCTTGTACAAGTGCCACCGAAAAAGTGAGTGCACACGTGGGATTTTACACCAAAAACGGCCATTTTCACCCACTTATTCCACTACCAACAACTGAATTAAAAATAAGATAACTACATAGAATGTTCAGAGAGCTATATGCTACTCAACTTCTATTGAAATATAAAGTGAATTACAATTTCCTGAGGAGTAGTACGGGAGAGAAAGAAAAAATTCCTGAAAACTGCGCCAAGACCATCATTTTTGGTGAGAAAACTGTGTCTTGGCAGAATTTGAAAGTTCAACTGTGCACTCCTCCTCAGGAAATTTTAATTCATTTGGTTTCAAAAGAGATTGAGTAGCCTATAGCTCTCTGAGAATTCTATGAAGTTATCTTATTTTTAATTATGTTGTTGGTGGTGGAATAAGTGGGTGAAATTGGCCGTTTTTGGTGTAAAATCCCACGCGTGCACTCACTTTTTCGGTGGCACTTGTACAAGGGACAGGCATAAAAAAGTGGTACGCTGCAGGGGTGGGGTGGGTTGATTTTGGAAAAAATTCTGGTATGCTGCAACCAAACCACACTCAGACAGAAAATATGTTGAGATGGTAAAGTACATCTTAAACCCCATCCTTTACCATACAGATACCAACTCCAAGGGGTAAGTATTTTGAACCAACACTCCTGTGTGCAAGAAAATAAATGGGTAAGGATGACAAAGCAGAGTAGCCTCTACACATAGATCTGAAAAGAATATAGATTTCTTCAATAGGCCACTGGGCTTTAAAGCCCACTTATCATAAGGCCAGCATTAAACATGGTCCTAGTTTAGATGTTCAGGTGCCCCCTCAGCAGACACCTCTTTGGGTTTGATTTGATAGTAAATGTGTTAGAGTAGAGGTCGTCTGCATCACTCATACATAATTTTCTTTATCAGTTGCATAGCATGGGAAGAAACATAGATATTCTTAAAGTTTCCCTTCGTACAAGGGACAGGTATAAAAAAGTGGTACGGTGCATAACTAATGTCTCAGAAGCAGTGGTACACTTGAGATATCACGGTCCCCTGATGATATACGTGTTGGGATAACTTTGGTGTTCTTTTCTTTGTTACACAGTTGCTATGAGGGATTTCCTTTGTAAGGGTTACGACAAATTGTATGGTTTCCTTGGTTACGCGGATATGCGACTCATACTGGGGTATGAGTCGGGCGGCAAAGGCTGTGCTAGGATTTCCTTCTATATAAGGGGGCTCCGCCCCTTATTTCTTTCATCTTTCTCGTCCGCTCCACCTCCAGCGATTGAAATCTCAACACCATGGGAAATCATCGTGAGAGTGTCCTCCGCCTCTGATCTACCCCGTCCGTGGCAACTGCTCGGGGGTTTATCACGCCTT
>Ga0307517_10001664_pt1 | contig 36737 bp, 26 predicted proteins | sample 23_EM_MG_FD_194515 | JGI IMG/M metagenome (GOLD analysis project Ga0307517, IMG submission 194515) | Populus trichocarpa ectomycorrhiza microbial communities from riparian zone in the Pacific Northwest, United States - 23_EM | ecosystem: Host-associated > Plants > Roots > Unclassified | place...
TTTTCTTATTTTGAAAGAATTTGTGCTGCAAGGGAAGACATGGATTTTAGTTATGTATGTGAATGTGCGCGCGTGTTTTTTTTTTTTAATTTAAATGTTTGTCAAATGTGACAGGATGGAAAGGAGAATGGGTGTGATGAGGATGATGATTGGGAATACATAGAAGAAGGGCCTGCGGAAATTATTTGGCAAGAAAATGAGATAATTGTTAGGAAGAAAAAGGTCAGGGTTCCAAAGAAGATTGCAGATCGACAGGGTACAAAAGAGGTAGAGATACATGTGTTCAATGCTTAGTTTTAGATTGTTGACATACTTTAGCATTGTTAGCCCTTTTGGTCAAGGAAGGGGTAAGATAGCAGGTGTTATTGTTTGCTTTGCAGGATGTTGATAGGCCCACATCAAATCCTCTTCCTCCACAATCTGAAGCTTTTACTGAGTATCAGAATGCGTCCGTTGTTTCAGCACAACAGATGCTTGAGAATGTCGCTCAACAAGTACCAAATTTTGGAACTGAACTGGTATGCTTGGATGTTGATTGGTTTATTGTGCTTAGCTTGATTGATTCTGGTAGTTCTTGCACTTTATATTTGTAAATGTGGTTGTCATTATCATACTAGAAGATGATTTTATCAAATATCCTGGTTTACATATGGCAGGATAAAGCTCATTGTCCATTCCATTTAAAAACCGGAGCTTGTCGGTTTGGTCAACGCTGCAGCAGAGTTCATTTTTATCCTGATAAAGCATGCACATTGCTTATCAAGAACATGTATAATGGTCCTGGCCTTGCCTGGGAGCAAGATGAGGGGCTTGAGGTCTGTTAAAAATGCTGCCTTCATGTGATTCTTGTATCCTGATGACAAAATCTGGCAAACTTGTGTGAAGTGGCTGGATTTTCTAAATCAAACTTTCATGTGTTTCTGTAACCTGAATTAGGGTGAAAATTTCACAATCTATTCTTAAAAAAAAATCATCAATAAATTTCTGCAGAAATAATAGAGATAAAAACCGGATATCCTTCAGTAGTCCTGCACATCTAAGAGAGACATACTGTTATTTATATTAATTTGCTGGACTGTTATCTTCATAGTTGGTACATCTGAAGTTACTGTTGTTGATTATTCTAGCATCTAAGTTGAAGTTAAGTTTCGGATGGCCTTATTGATTCTTAAAACACATATTAAAAAATAATTTCTCCATTTTTTCATCTTAAAATAAACGAGCTTGCTATTGACTTTGGTAAACAAGTTTTCAACATCTTGCTGCATGCCCCTGAAAAGTTTTCCTCCACTTAGCATTCTACATTGCTTTGCATGAGATGATTGAGGGAGTGAGTTCCACTGTAATGCTGCCAATACACCTTGGATTAACTTCAATTTTTGCTTAGATTAGTGAATTTGGTTTTATCTTTATTTAAAACTTTTATGTTCATATCATTCCTTTTGCAGTTTGGTTTTATATCGTGTCAGGAATGTGTAGTAATTTTTTTCTTTTCTACTTGAGATTGCTATTGTTGCTCTTGACATAAGTTAGCAGAAGTTCTTCACAAGATTTGCTTCAATGGAGGATCATGGTTTTGGCTTTTTTAGTTGGAGTTAAAAGATTTTTGCTGTTCTGTATCCTATATTCCTACTGGATGGACACGAGGATGGCTATTATAAAATTTCCTGTCATTTGTTTATCTTCATTTTGTTGTTATGCCTATATATAATGCAACTTCCTATCATACAAATGTTGCCATTTCTAATCTCATCCATCCCTTTCTTTTCCTAGTGTCACTTTTCTTACAGATTGTAGCAGAAATATGATAACATGCTTGCCTTATTCTGTTTTTTCTTTTTAATGATTGTTTATTTTTAATCATGTTTTTCAGTTAGCATACCTTACTTTTCTTCAAAATAATACCTCATCTAGGCTAAGCATGAGATTCTTTTGAACATTTGATAGTTACATGAGGCACAGGTTTATTCGATAAGATTTCTTGCTCCTTAACAATTAGTAGTATGTTGGGAATACCAGGGATGTTGAAGCTGTGTTCTGCTGACAGTTGTTACTTTCCAAGTTTTCAGATTGAAGGCAGCAAAATCTATTTGTATGTTGATGCTTTTGGAGGTCTTTTACTGACTAGAATGTGTCAAGAGGAATTGAAAGTTGAATGGACTTGCTTTTGCTTGATGCTGTTAAGTTAGATAATGACTCATGACTACAATATATAACCATATAAAAATATTCCTATAAAATTTCTTCTGGCAAAACATGGGTTCTTTTGTTTTCATGGTTTTTACAAAAGATTCTTCTTTTATGCCAAGAGAAGGACGTGCATTTTTTCGCTTACCCCCATATTTAATTTGATTTTTTTACTTAATTCATAGCATTTAGGATGATGGCCCTTTTTTTAGCTTATGCAATCAGTCACAACCTGAGTGGATTGAAAGTTAAACCCTTTTGTACTGTTAAGAAGCCAACCATTGCAAAAGTAGAACCTGTTAAGTGTGAGGGCCAACATGTCTGGATCAAAGGTAGCGCTCACCTTGTGCCACCAGGGAGCCCAACATGTTTGGATCAAGACAAGATTTTGTTCTTTATCATGCTAACTAACCACTCAAAAAGCCTAAGCTATTTCATCTTTATACTTAGCTATTGGTTTTATGTTGTAGAGGATTTAGGGCTTATGCAATATGCTTCTTGAGAGTCTAGTCTTAAGATCCATGATCTATTCCTTTGATCATATGCATTTGTATATATCTCTGAACTGAATGTTTGTTCTTTAACTGGTTTATTTTCTCTTTTCAGTATACAGATGAGGAGGTTGAATGCTCTTATGAAGAATTTTATGAGGATGTGCATACAGAGTTCTTGAAATATGGAGAAATAGTTAATTTTAAGGTCACTAACTGCTTACTGCTGTCTATTCTTTCTACTATCCAATGATTTGTTACCTTGTTTCAGAGTCTTCTTTGCCTTTTACCATTGAGGAATTTATTAAGTTGCTTTTCCATCTTGAACATTCTGTCAAGTCAAGTTTTATGGATTTTTATTTTTCAAATTGATAAACATGGAGCCCAATGAGAAGGAAGCAATCATTTTTGTAAATAATATGAAGTTGATTTTATTTTTCTTCCAGAGATATAAATCAGGACAGAAAATATGACGCTTACTTTTGCAGCATATACTTGTTCAGTATCTCTGAATTTTTGTGTCCCTTGGAATCATGAATTTGATATAATCTCAGGTCTGTAAAAATGGTTCATTCCACTTGCGGGGAAATGTATATGTACACTATAAGTCATTGGATTCAGCCATACTTGCTTATCATTCTATCAATGGTCGCTACTTTGCCGGCAAACAGGTATTAAATATTTTCAAAAGTCTAGTCACACTGATATGTATCAATCTTCAAAGATATTTACTGTGGTTCCCATGATGGTTATTGACAGGTAAAATGTGAATTTATCAATTTGACCAGATGGAAGGTTGCCATATGTGGAGAGTTTATGAAGTCAAGGCTGAAGGTGCAACTAGCTCGCTTACTTTTCTCTGTTCTTACTTTCCTGGGTGATTTTCATTCTACTGTCCAACAGGGGGGTTTCCTCTGTACATTTTAGTTAAATAGATGACTTCATATTTGTTTTGGAGTAATGAAACAATTTTTTGTTTTTCCTGTACATATGAAGCCGTCTTCTGGTAATAAAGTATTATGTTCCTGCTAATTCGAGGTTTATCTTCCTTAGCATTTAACTATTTTTCATGCTTGCATTTTAACAGACATGTTCTCATGGATCGGCTTGCAATTTTATTCATTGTTTCCGCAATCCTGGTGGGGACTATGAATGGGCTGATTGGGATAGACCACCACCAAGATTTTGGGTGAAAAAAATGGCCTCTTTATTTGGCTACTCTGCTGAATCTTCGTATGAGAAGCAGACAGTGGAAGAAAAGCTGAGGCAAACAAGGATGTCTAGCAATATGTTAACAGCAGATAGAGACAGGTGTGCTCTTAGTTCTGGCACAAGATCTGAATATGGTTCCAAGTGTTTCTAAAATCTGTGGTTATAATCTGTGCTTTTTGACTGAAGATTTCTTAATAGTTTATTCCATGATTCTAAACTTCACACACCAAAGTTAGAGGGTAGGTAAAAGCTCTATATGTAAAATTCTGCTCCTGAGCTCTTTGTTCAATCATCCAAGTTATTTGTGGCATAATTGACCCTTGTTTGTAAAGCCCTTGACACATGTTCTCCTTTCACTTTGTTTAATTAAACTTCATGTATGCCAAATGCAAGGTTTTATTGTATGATTTATTGAGATCGTGTGCTCCTTTCACTATAATCTTTTAAAACAGACTTTTACATTTGCACTAATCTTTCTGCACTCGAGATTATGTGGAGGAAAAGATTCCTCATGCCTTTCCCCTCTCTTCTCTCTTTACAGACATGTAAATGGTGTGCATTTCAGGTTTCTCCTTCCTCCCACTTGATCTTAGAAATCTTGTCCTTTCCTCATTGTTCTCTAATTTTTCATGTCAGGCATGATCGAATGCGTAGATCTAGATCTAGAGACATGGATCGTGCAATCCATAGCTCTCATAAAAGTGGTGACATTGAAGATGATTTTCCAGAAGTCACTCACTGGAGAAGCCATTCAAAAGATGATGGATCTAATTCTGATGGGCGTCAGTCAGATAGAGATACAGAAAGAGACAGGGACAGAGACAGAGACAGAGAAAGATATAGGCATCATTATCATGCAAGGAAAAGGTCAAAACACCATAGCAAAGTGTCAGAACGCTCAACTGATTACGGGGAGAACAATAGCAGGTCCCGTGAGATTGATCAAAATGAGTTGTCAGATGATGGCAGAAACAGGCATAAGCATTTTGGTTCCACCAAAAGCTCTGGAAGGAGGACATTTATAGATGATGATAAAGACAGCAAGGATGAGGCTCATCGAATGTATGGATACAGATTGGATAGGGACATAAATAGAGAAGAAAGCCGTCATCGCACTGGGAAAAGCTCAAGACACCAGAGCAGAGTAAGGTCCCCTGATGATCATGGGGATGGTGAGAGTAGAATGCTTGATAGTGGTTCCAGCAGAGAGGGGTCTCCTAGGGACAGAGACAGACACCATCGTCACATAAGCAAAAGCTTAGGAAACCAGAAAAATGTCTTGGAATTCCCCGATAATCATTGGGATAATGGGCCCAGAACTTATAGTACCAATTCCAGTAATGATCTGTTAGACAGGGACAGGGTAAGGCACTTTGGTCGTGGAAGGAAACGTTCAGAGCACAGTGAACCGGAGTTTTCAGATGATGAAGGTGCAAGTGTGAAGAGGTTGAAAGACAAGTCTCTTGTTGGCAAATCTGACATAAGAAAATCTCACCTACAAAGAAACCCAACAGGTGGTCACTCAACCAGAAGAAATTATTCAAGCAAAGAGACTGTTGATGTGAATTCTCCTGTTGAGAGTCATAAACTAGACGGAAACACTGTTTATGGCCAAGTGAAACAATGTAGTGGAAGATGGGAATCAAACAGTCCTGGTTCAAGATACAACTTTTCTGAAGAAATTGACGAGCAGGATCGTTGGGAACCTGAAAGCTGAGAAAGACCAGAACTTTAAAAGAACATCTGTTAGTGTTGGCGGTTACGAGTCTGGCAGTCAGCGCGATAGGAGATCTGAATCTCATGATAAGAATTCAGGTTACTCTTATGATGAAAAGATGGAGATGGGTGCTTGGGAATATGAAACAGGTGCTTCTGGGAAACACCTCAAATCTAGAAGTGATCTTACAGTTGGCGATGACAGTATGCTGGTACATCAAGCTTCTGGGACAAAACCTCTTTTGAACTTTATAATGAAAGTAAATCTAGGAGCAGTAAATGGACAAGGCATAAGAGATACCTGAAATGCTTGGAAGAGGGAAGAGATTCTCCAAAAGAGAACCCAGAAAAGGAAAAGACGACCAAGAATCAGCATGCAAAACTAAGATCCCATTGCCATAGACAGATTGACAAGGAGTGCAATTCATAATTGTAGGAAGCTACAACTCTCGAATCTAAACTTTATAGTTTGGCTCTGGGCTGTAAGAATAGCCTTTCTTGCTGCACAGCATCAGCAGAACGTGAATTTTACTATGGGAGTCTGTAATGATGTTTTGGCTATCTGGAAATGCAGCTGTTGTAATGATGGAAAGGCAAATGTTAAAAACAGCATTATCCATCAGAGGTTCTTACAATGTGCAGGTATGTTTATGATGTTGGATATTGCTTTTCCGTACTTGTAACTTGTAATCATATTCATCTGCTTCTAATTAATGCAACATGTGAGGTTTCATAAGAGCGTTGGTCTCATGTCTCTTGACATCTTTTACGGTCCAAATCAGCTTGATGAATCTAAACTAGAACTGTATCAGTTTTTAATTGCAATTTCTTGGTACTAATTATGATTACACATCTGGTATTATAAGTTGAGTCATGAAATAACCTGTTAGAATTCAAAACTTTCCTTTGGATCCCACATTTTCTCTCCCACCATGCTTACGGATACTGGATAAGGGACTGCCATTATTAATCGTCTACAATTTAGGCACTGTATCCTGAACTATAACTACTTATCTGAATGTTTAGACAAGGCCATGGTGATCTGTCTACCTTTCTATTTCCTGACCGTCCATGCATCCAGACAGACAATTGTTCAAACAATACAAATACATGTGCATGTGTAATAATTAAGTTACCGATGGTAAGAAGATCCAACATGAGTGAAGTCGTGCCAGACATCTGAGGACTTTGAAAACATGCTAGAGCTTACAAAGAAGTGGGCACACAGCCAATCTTCCAATTTTTGCTCACCACACCTTGTCCTGAATTGATCCCGTATATCCTTACATTGACGATTCATGCCAAAAAAAAAGAATATATATCATCATCATCATCATCATGCATGCATGCATGCATGCATGCCTTGATATTAGATCATGTTTATTTTAAACTTCTGACAGAGAAGGTTCCCCAGCTTAGGAATCCATCCCAGAATCTATAGCCCGTTGATGAGATCCTCCATTGACATTCTGGAGAACAATGTTTTTCATCCTCTTCAGTGCATCAAAAACCAAGAGGACGGGTGAAAATTCTGTTTTTGACATTGTATCATTCCAAGTAAATTTGCACCAACATGCTGTTGTCCCCCACGCATAAGGAACAAAAGAAAAAGATTATCCATAAGGGATATCTGTTATTTTATAGTCAAAGAACATTGTCCTGCAATTAGTTATCATGGTTACTCTGCTCTGTGTTTCTTTGATCACAGTCACAGAATTTCTCATCCTTCTAAGGACACAGCTAAGTATTGAATGTGTAAGACTTGACTTGCTGCTAAAAATTGCAGATAATTGACAGCAACTTCTACCACTGTATTAGCTGCATTACGTGTTAATACATTTGCACAACTAATTTTTATTCACAGTAAATGCGTTAGACTTTCAGCTTATTCGCTGAGTTTGAGAGAAGGGGGCAGGTTGATCTGAAATTCTGTGGTGTCATACTTGATTTGAACCAAATTTCAAGTTGAACAGAAAAAGACACGAGTCTAACTTGGTTGACTTACTCTGTCAATTCTAAGGGGTTTTTTTTAATAAAAAACAAAATGATAGTAAGGTTTGACTTGGTGATTTGTGATTTGTTTTTTTAATAGTTTTTTAAAAAATGTTTTTTTTGTTTGGAAATATATTAAAATAATTATTTTATTTTTTACACTAACAATATGTGTGTGTGTGTGTGTATATATAAATTAATTTTTTTTTTATCACCTTAGTCTAACAAGGTATTCATAATCCATTTTCAATTTTATTTTTTTAAAGCAAGCTCTATCAACAGAACCTAAAGGCTCTTTTTTCCCCGTAAATGTAACATGTGTGGCTGGCCTATAAGAGACCATCACTTTGTTTGAAGTTCTTTTTATTTTTTTGGGTGAGAAATATCAATATCTAGCATAGTTGTAAAATGAAACTCGGTAGTTGATCCAGGGGCCTTGAGGTTGGGACATAAGTTAGGAGTGTCGATGCAAGTTGTTCTTAAATTTTTTGTTTGAAAAAAAAAACAACATTGTTTTGATTAAAATAATTAAATATTTTTAAAAAAATCAACGGGTTAAAAATTGGGTTGATAGGGTCAATGGATCAACCTGGATTTTGATTAGGCTGGTTGGGTTTTTTCCTTTTATCTTTTCTTCAACTCAGATTGGTTTGGGTCTTATGAAGCGATTTCTAATTAATTCAATGTTGAAAGATAAAATTAAATAAAAAATCAATTAATTAAAAGGAAAAAAACCACTTGAATCAATCGAACAAACCCATAAATCGGGTTATGAGACTGGGGTATTTTTACAGAACACAAATCATAATAAATTATGAAACTTAATTCTTATTTAACCCAATATTGAAAGATGAAATTGAAAAAAAAATTAAAAAATAGACTAAAAAAACCCAAGTCAGCCACAATAAAAAAGATATGAGACTCAATTCTCAATCAACTAAATTTTGAAAGATTAAATTTGGAGAGAAAAAAAATGATCTAAGTCAATCTGGGTTAATTTACCAAACTCAAGTCAAGAGAACATGATAACTTTATAGAAAGTAAATTGAAAAAAAAATTATAAAATTTAATTTTCAATAAACGAAGTATAAAATTGAAACAAAAACAATTAAAAATAGACAAAAAAAATCTAAGTCAACTTAGCTAACTCGTAAAACTCGCAATTCGAGTCATGAGATCATGATAACCTCATATAAAACAAATAAAAAAACTATTATGAAGCTCAATTATCAATCAACTCAATGTTGAAGAAAAATTAATTAAAAAAAGGACAAAAAAAACTCGAGTCAACATTGTTAACCCGTAAAACTCGTGACTCGGGTCATGAGAACGTGATAACTCCTTAAAAATTAAATTATGAAATTCATTACCCATAAAAGCCCAATGTTAGATGAAGCAATTGAAAAAAAACTAAGATTTAAATAATACAAAAAAACATCCCTAAAATGTTATGAGGACAACAGTGAAAAAGGACTTAGCATTTCATTATTCATTATTACAGTGAAATGTCAAAACCTTTTAGTATATATTAACTAAATAATTGTTTGTGCTACGCTGCGGGTCAAATTAATTTTTTTTTTACATAAAAATATCCAAGTATTGTTAATGTGTTTTTTCAAAAAAAAAATTAAACTATATGAGGATTGACCTGATGTAACGTAGCCGACTTAATGGGTCCAAAAACAACTCGAATAGATGATAAAAATTTAGTTTGACTAAAAAAACAAGATAATATTTAAAAATAATATTAAAATGATAATATATTAGATCGACTCGGATAAACTCAAGTTAATTTATTAAATCTACTACTCAGGTATGAGACCTTGATAACACTATAAAAAAAAAATCAATAAAAAAAGTTATTAAATTCAATTATCAATCAATACAGTATTAAATAATGAAATTAAAAATAAAATTCAACTAAAAAAATAAGCTGAGTTAATCCGAATTAACTTGTCTAACTGTGATCATGAGACCAGTATAACCCCATAAAAAACAAATCGAAATAAATTATGACAGTCAATTCTCAATCAATCTGATGTTAAAGGGTTATATTAAAAAAGAACATAAAATACCACATGAGTCAATCGATTAAACCTGTTACTTTAGTCATTGGATAAAAATAACCTCATAGAACACAAACAGAAAGAAATTATGAAAACTAATTCCCCATCAACCCAACATTAAAAGATGAAATTGAAAAAAAAAAAACATGAGCCAACTAACCTAAACCGCAACCCGGGTTATAAAATTATGATAACCCCATAGAAAGAAAGAAAAAATATGAAGCTCAATTTTCAATCAACTTTTTGTTGAAAGATTAAATTGGAAAAAAAAATAAAAAGACAAAAAAATAATATGAGTTAATTTAAGTTAACTACTAAACTCGAGTCAGAAGACCATGATAACTCTATAAAAAAGAAATTGAAAAAAATTATAAAGTCCAATTCTCAACTAACCCAACACCGAAGGATGGAATCGAAATAAATTAAGAAAAGAAAAAAAAAACCCAAATCAGCCAAGCTAACTCGCAAAACTCACAACACAGGTCATGAGACCTTGGTAAGTCGATAGAAAGTAAATAAAAAAATAATTACGAATCACACTCGATCAACCCAATGTTGAAGGATAAAGTGGAAATAAATAATTAAAAAAATAACAAAAAATAGATACACATCAACACAACTAACTTACAAAACTCGCAACTTAGGTCATGAGACCAATATAACTTCATAGAAAGCAAATCAAAACAAATTACGATGTCAAATGCCTAGTAAACTTAATGTTAAATGATAAAATTGAGAAAAAAAATTAAATTAAAAAAAATCCTTGAAATTTCAAGGATCAAAGTGAAAAAGGCCTTGGCATTTCACTGTTCATTACTAAAATGAAATACCAAGATCTTTTAGTATATGTTAATTAAATCATTGTTCGATGTTATATTACGAGTTAGATCATTTTTTTAACGTAAAAAAATATTTAGGAGTTGCTAACATGTTTTATAGTACAGAGAAATTAAATTGTATAGGGGTTGACCTGATATGATATGGTCAACTTGACAAGTTCAAAAACAATCCGAGATGATCATTAAAAACATAGATTGACTACAATTTTTTTAAGGCTTTGTCTTTTTTTAAATATTGAGACGAAAATATATTGGATCAACCCATGTCAACCCAAGTTAACCTGTCAAAACTGCGACTCAGATCAGGAGACTATAATAACTTCATAGAAAGTAAATAAAAATAAATCATGAAAGCCAATTCCTAATCAACTCAATATTGAATGATAAAATTGAAAAAAATACAAAAAAAAATATGATCTGGTCAACTTGACAAGTCCAAAAACAATCCGAGATGATCATTAAAAACATAGATTGACTACAATTTTTTTAAGACTTTGTCTTTTTTAAAATATTGAGACGAAAATATATTGGATCAACCCATGTCAACCCAAGTTAACCTGTCAAAACCGCGACTCAGATCAGGAGACTATAATAACTTCATAGAAAGTAAATAAAAATAAATCATGAAAGCCAATTCCTAATCAACTCAATATTGAATGATAAAATTAAAAAAAATACAAAAAAAAACAACTCGAGACAAGATAGGTTAACGTACAAAACCCGCAACCTAGGTTATGTGGCTGATATAATTCTATAAAAAACAAATCAAAACAAATGATAAAGTTCAATTCCCAATTAATTTAATGCTGAAGGACGAAATTGAAAAACAAAACTCAATTAAAAAAAACACAAAAAATAACCCGAGTCAACTCGGGTTAACCCGCTAACCTCGTGACCTAGGTAATGAGATCAAAATAACCTTAAAGAAAGCAAATAAAAAAAATTATGAAACCTAATTCCAAATCAATCAAATATTGAAAGATGTTACAGGGAAGAAAATTCAACTAAAAAAATAAAAAAAATATAAGTGAACTCAACAAATATGCAATTTGGGTCATAAAACAAAAAAATAAATCCATTAAATGATAAAATTAAAAAAATAAAAAACTAAACCTAAAAAAAAACAAAGCATTATTAAAATGAACAATGCTATATAAAAAGGACAATAATGAATTTTCCTTCTCAATTAGTCTTTGTTAAATATTAAGATCAATAATATTTTTTAGCTATTAACTTATAATTTTTGTTAGATTGGGTTTTAATTAATTGAGGGTTAACTCCAATAATTAAATAAGTCAATGTATATTATATTAACGATATTTGTTGTTACAAAAAGTTAGGTATTATTTGATATTATCATATTATGATTCAACTGTATTTTTTAAAAAAAAAAATTTAATTTTTTTAATTTTTTCTTATAGTTTTGGTTTGTTGATATAAAAATATAAAAATATAAAAATTAATATTATTTTAATATATTTTCAAATAAAAAATATTTTGAAAAGTATATTTTATAGGGTGAAAATTTTAACAAGGTTAAAGAAAGTTAAATAAATAAATTATTTTTGCAATAATTAAAATTTTCCCAATAAAAAGAATACTAAAATCTTCATTAAAAACAAATATAAAAGTATTAATGATAAATATCCATAGAAAAAAAAGAAAGAAAAATAACATTTTCAAACACCCTTGACTGACAGGAAACGCCGTCGTTTCCATACGTTCCCTGCCTCCAATATCAAAACGCAGCCTCCTCCTCCTGTGCTAAAGCTTTGAATTAGGGTTTAGGGTTCTCTCTCTCTCTCTCTCAGTTTTTCCCAAATCCAAAAATTGAAATGGCTTCAGTGAAGAGAAAATCCATTGAAAGCCAACAAGAGGACCGTCCTCTTCTTCCTCCACAGAAACAACTCAGAGAAGATCACAGCAACAACAATAGTAGCAGTTCGAAGATTATTGGGCATGGCGAAGCAGTTGCGTGTCTGCACGACGTGTCGTATCCAGAGAATTATGTCCGTCCTTCTTCATCTTCAGTTACTCAAATTCAAAAGGACTCAAAACCCGCAAAGGAATTTCCTTTCACTCTCGACCCTTTTCAGTCTGAAGCCATCAGTTGCCTTGACAGTGGCCAATCTGTGATGGTAATCTTTTTTCCTTTTCCTTTTCTTTTAATTTTTTTAATGGAGTGATTAATTAATTATTTTATTTGATGGGTTGATTGACAGGTCTCAGCTCATACATCAGCTGGGAAAACAGTAGTAGCATTATATGCAATAGCTATGTCTTTGAAGAATCAACAAAGGGTTGTTTACACGTCACCCATCAAAGCACTTAGCAATCAGAAGTTTAGGGAGTTCAAGGAGGAGTTTTCTGATGTTGGTCTCATGACCGGTGATGTTACCATTGACCCTAATGCTTCTTGCCTGGTGGGTTTTTCTTTTTTTTGCATTGGAGATTTTGTGTGATTATAGGATTTGTAAGATGTTCAAGCTTGTTTTTCAGGTGATGACTACGGAAATTTGGCGAAGTATGCAGTATAAAGGGTCGGAAACTACTAGGGAAGTAGCTTGGATTATCTTTGATGAGGTTCATTATATGCGTGATCGAGAAAGAGGTGTGGTTTGGGAAGAAAGCATTCTCATGGCTCCCAAGAATGCTAGATTTGTCTTCCTTTCTGCCACTGTTCCTAATGCCAAAGAATTTGCTGATTGGGTTGCAAAGGTGAGTTGGTTGTTACTTACACTTGTTAAATTCCAGCTTTCTTGTTAAAGATGAATAAAAATGCTGCTCCTGGCATTTTGTTTTACTGAAGTAGCTTCTAATTAAAGACAACTAAAAATGATGCCTTTTACATTACCGTTGATGACACCATGCTGAATGTTTGAGAATCTTGCTATCATTGTAGCTTATTAGTATCGTGGTTTTAACAAATTTAGTGGTTTAGTTTTTATACTCGAGGTGACTACATTGACTATTTTCCTTTTAGCCTTGTAAAATAAAAAATGCATATGCTAAAGCATAGCAAGTTTACAAGCGCAACAATGGACAAAAGGAAGTATTTCTTATAACAATAAATAATCATCTGTTTCCACAAATTAAATTAATTGATTAATGATTCAGATGAATTTGAGGGGCAATTCTGGACTAAAATTCTTTCTGATTGCTATTGTCCTTTGTCTTTTCATGTTATATGTGCATATCAGAGATTGTCAAAGACCTACTAAAAATGAGTTCGCAGCTCAAGCCCCCTTTTTTTGTTATTTGTTAAGAGTTAAAACTGAATGTCAATACCAACAAATACATGGCTCTCCACAATAGTTTGCAGTCTCTGCTTAATTCTCTAGATATTGTGAGATAAGAAAAACGAGGGGTGCATTTTTTGGACGTTATCCCAAGCTTTGTACATTAGCATATATTATTCTTGTGTGATTGTTGGATCCCCTTTTTCTGTTGGCAAAGAAACAAAATAAAACCAATTTAATTTCCTAGTGGAGAAATATGCTTGATTAACTATATGGTGTTACCCCAGGTCCACCAACAACCATGTCACATTGTTTATACTGATTATCGACCAACACCCCTCCAACACTATATTTTTCCCTCTGGAGGTGAGGGTTTGTACCTGGTGGTGGATGAAAAGGCAAAATTTCGAGAGGACAGCTTTCAGAAAGCGGTGAATGCATTAGTTCCTAAGGCTGAAGGTGAAAAGAAAAGGGAGAACGGGAAGTGGCAGAAAGGCTTAAATGTGAGCAGACTTGGTGAAGAAAGTGACATATTTAAAATGGTAAAAATGATCATTCGCCGCCAGTACGATCCTGTCATTCTTTTCTCATTTAGCAAAAGAGAATGTGAATTTCTTGCCATGCAGGTAGGTTCCTTTGCTGCTATGAAACTTGTAGCTTTTATTCTTGTCTCCCTCACCCTCTCTGGTAATTCTGTGCATCTGTTCAATTCTACAGATGGCAAAAATGGACCTAAATCAGGATGATGAGAAAGCTAACATAGAAACCATCTTTTGGAGTGCCATGGACATGCTATCAGATGATGACAAGAAGCTACCTCAGGCAAGTTGTCCACCTCTTCTTCTTTGTGTCAAATGAGCTCCCATGTATGGGAGAATACTAGTAATTTTGTTATTGATGTATTGACGTATTCATCTCAGTTTATATTTCTTGGTTATCTTTTTTAACCTACACACTCTCTCTCTCCCTGCATATTCATGAATGGAATATTTAATATTTCCATCTGACTTGTTTTATTTTTTTATTTTTGTTGTCCTCACCTTGGATGATGTCTTGTTCATCTTTCTGTAATTCAGCTTTGATTCTCTTCTAAAGGTTTTTTTTTCTTTTATCAAAAAAATAATTTTCATATTTCTGTTCTTACCATTTCTTGTGGTTGAAATGGCTATGTAGAGTGTTTGTGGCCTTATGACCCAAGCAGAGATTTGATGTAGCACAACTTTGGATTTGTGCCCCACAAATGTTTTGTGGTATGCTAGGTTTGGAGAATTATGAATTTTAGGTTGTCGCTGCAGCTGTGAATTGTAACCCGAGATTCCTGTAGCAATAAAGGAATAGAAGAGAAAGGAAGAAGAAGAAAATTACACTTAGAGAAAAAAGAAAGAGAGAATTGTTGGCCACACCCCCCAAACTAAACCAAAATACACGTGACTTCATAATCAAAATCCTTATGATTATCAAGAATTAAGTGCTCCTTTTATAGGCACAAAGGCCCTAATAGCTTTAAAATAACTTAGAAAGAAAACGAAATAAGAAAAGGAAATCATGTATAATAGAAAACTTCTTAAGTAATTTTCCAACTTCCTAAATACATCATGTTTCTAAATAGTATTAAGATTCCTAAGACAAATTCCTAAATATTCTAGATTCACAAGAAAAACTTAAAACAAACAGAATTAAAAATCAAAATAAAGGATTTTATAAATCTCTGTTTCCTTGGCTGCATCATGATTCTTTTCTTTTGGAAGCTATACAGGGGAAGCAGAAGACTTTAAGTGCATTCATTGGCTTGCTTTCCTAACATGCCATTATTTAAATTAACTTTGTTTTCCTTTTCTCTTGCCATTTCTGTGATTGCAAAACTTTAGAGACTAGAAGTTTAATTGTCATTGCACCAATTTGTATCCATTAATAGATTATGAACGATAATGTGCTGCATCTTGATTTTTGAAATTGAATTCCTTCATTTATCATTTCCAACATTTCATTCTGAAGAATTGTCAGTCTCTCACAAGGGAAAGATATAAAGGACGCAGTTTTCATATTCAGTTAGAATCTCTTGCTCTCTTAAGAGACTTATGGGTGTGATACTTGATTGCTTTTTGACTGGTACAGTATGAGTCTATAAGATGCAAGGTTTAATATAAGCAATGTTATGTGTTTGTAAGCCTGACAAAAATGCATGCATTCACTCCTTGTAGATCTCCTCTTTTTTTTTCCAAGCATTTTGATGTGCTGGTATTGTATTCTATATTAATCTACAATCTAAATTGTTGTGTGCAGGTTTCAAATATGTTACCCCTCTTAAAACGAGGTATTGGTGTGCATCATTCTGGCTTGCTTCCCATCCTGAAGGAAGTGATTGAGATTTTGTTTCAAGAAGGGCTGATCAAGGTTGGGAGATAAATAATTTATTATTTGTGGTTATGCTTTTCTTCCAAGCTTTAATGTGTGTTGCTATACATTTCTTACATAGTTCAGCTTCATAGCTTCATGAAAAATCTGCATCTAGCCATTGATGAATCCCCTGGCTGTTCTGAAATTTTTGCTCTGTAATAGCAGACTATCTCAGTTTGCCGGTTATCATTGGCTACTTATGGATCTGGTGCTCATTTTTTTGTCTTGAGATGCCATTAGGTTCTTTGAATGCTTATGCTTTCCTTTTGCTCATTAATTTGGAACGTAATTTTTAATTACCAAATGCTATTTGGTACATGTGATATTTTTGTCCTTTTCCAATCTTTTTTGTTTCTTGTTTCCAACCTGTTTCGCAAGCACAGTGATGATTGAAATTTCTTTCTTTAGTGTTTGTTTGCTACAGAGACATTCAGCATAGGTTTGAACATGCCTGCCAAAACTGTGGTATTTACAAATGTCCGTAAATTTGATGGGGACAAATTCAGGTGGCTATCTAGTGGAGAATATATACAAATGAGTGGCCGGGCTGGCCGTCGAGGAATTGATGATCGTGGGGTATGCATCCTTATGGTGGATGAGAAGCTTGAGCCTTCAACTGCTAAGATGATGCTTAAAGGAAGTGCTGATAGTTTGAACAGGTACTTGGGGTGCTTTTGGCTCTGCACACCTTTGCAATTCGCTTCTTGTCTCTCTAGTTGCAATTCGCTTCACATTAACTCTATAATGGTTTTATGCTATCAAGTGCTGGGAATTCCTGCATCTGCGAAAATAGTGTTGGCTTATTCTTAAATACTCATTATGCATTTTCTGAATGACATTGGCTGGTATTGGATCTGAGCTGAGCATTTGACTGCAAGTTAATGGTTCCATAACCTGAACTTTGTTTTTTATGCGGATGGAAAGCTAAAACTTGGCTGTTTTCTTCTAAGAGAACAGTAAAAAAAATAAAAATGAAAAGGGAAATCTAATATGAGTTCTGTTGGCTTAAGCTTCAATTGCTTAGTGCTATGTTGTTGCTCCTAACTTTCTTGAAGTTTTTTGTGTTGATCTCCTTTTCTATTGAATTCCAGTGCCTTCCATCTAAGCTACAACATGCTTTTAAATCAAATGCGCTGTGAAGATGGCGATCTTGAAAATTTGCTCCGCAATTCTTTCTTTCAGTTTCAAGCAGACAGGGCCCTTCCTGATCTTGAGGTCAGTTGATTTTCATAGAAGATCAAAGTTGTGAGATTTTATGGATGATCTTTTTTTTTTTTGTCCCAGAATAAGCACTCAGTTTTAACCATTGACAGTAAAAATTAAAGAATCACATAAAGATAGTATACAAACAAATTTATCAAGAGGAAAAAAAAGAGTACAATATCTCTAGAGTTTCCGACTTTTGTTATTTCTCTATCCAATATTCAAAGTGATTCTCGAGAGCTCCCCTTTTGGTTGTTCCCGACTTTTGTTGTCTTTTTATTTCTTTCTTTTGGAGGATGACTCCTCCCTTTTGTAAACATGAATTCTGGTTTTCTTTCCAATTCTTTTATCAAAACAATTTCTGGATAATGTTCAGGGATCTAGGACATAGCAGGAAACTAGCTGAATACCTTTGCTTTGTAGATAAAAGAGACCTAGGTCAAATATTGAAGGAAAACAATGTGTGCAAAGCCACTAACTTTTTCACAAGCTACATCTGGAAAAATCCCTGTTATTTGCTGAAGGCCAGCCTGATCATGATGGTTTTTTCCATTTACAGTGGCCTTATCTATGCACTGTTTCAATCTCCTTTCAGAATCAAACAGTGACATAAATGACCCTTTAATTAACGGTAAATGTTATGTTTGCAGAAACAAGCAAAAGTCCTTGAAGAAGAGAGGAATTCAATGGTAATTGAAGAGGAAGAAAATCTGAAGAATTATTATGATCTGATACAGCAGTACAAAAGTTTGAAGAAGGATGTTCGTGATATTGTGTTTTCTCCAAAGCACTGCCTGTCCTATCTGCAGTCTGGCAGACTAGTGTGTATCCAGTGCACAGAAAGTGATGACAAGTCCCCTTCTTTCTTGATTGAAGACCTAGTCACATGGGGAGTGATAGTCAATTTTGATCGAGTGAAAGGTGTTTCAGATGGTAATAGTTCTTTTTATTGTCTCTATTTTGTTGTGCCATTAGAAGTCAGATTTATTTATTATTAGTAGTTGATGTAGATGATGCAATTAGAAAACCAGAAAATGCAAATTACACCGTGGATGTTCTTACAAGATGTGTTGTGACCAAAGATGGAGTTGCCAAGAAAAAAATCAAGGTTGTCCCATTGAAAGAGCCTGGAGAACCTCTCATTGTTTCTATTCCTATTGATCAGGTAGGCCCTATTCATTACTCTGCTGTTTAAACTTGTTACCAATATCCACCTTGTTTATTCTGTCCCTTAATGTTGTGGTGAAATCATAAATTATATTTGAAATTTCAATCTTTTAATTTTTCTGTGATGTAGCTCATGTAATTTTCATTTTATGTTTCCAGCTGACATTTTCTTTCAATAGTACATTTTTTCCTGACATGGTACAGTGCATTCTAAAAATATCAGTTCTTTGCTTTAATTTTGAAAATCTTATTTTATTTCATTAACCAGTGACCTGATTATAATTTTATTAAAAGAAAATCATGCCCTTGGAAAGACTCTTCTATCATTGTTCTTTGTGGCGTCCTTAATTTGTCTTTCTCATATATGTACTTTAGTGAAGGAAGAAAATACTCTCTCTTAATTCGTCGAAGGAGCCCGTAAAACAGTCAGGGAAACTTTAAGATTGTAATCTACTTGCTTACAAGCTCCGATCTCCAATTTATTTATTGTTTGTATTGAACATTGCAGTAATGGACCTGAATCTGTTTCTCTAAATTTTTCTAGTCATGGAAGAAAGATACCATAAACTGAAATGGCTGACTTTTCTTGATAAAAAAAAAAGATTTTATTAAAACTATTTTTGCTGACTAAGTTAATCCAGTAATAAAAATCTGTTAGCTCCAAAATTCTTGGTAATTAAAGGGGTGTAATTTGAGTGTCAGAACAAGCATTCAGTGTGAAACTAAATAATAATTCCACTGTTGAATGTAGAAGACTGTCATAGTGTCATACTTTTGTCCAGTAATGAAATAGTTGTGATGTTATATGGGAAAAAACATTTTTGTAAAATAGTTGTTTTCTGATGCTTTTTTACTTATTTGCTTCTCTGAAATCATTGATGTTACACTGCAGTGAGAATGATTGTTTCACATTGTTATGTCTTGGACAGATAAATATTTTGAGCAGTGCTCGCTTGTATATGTCAAAGGATCTTTTGCCATTAGAAGTTCGAGAGAACACCCTGAAGCAGGTTTCAGAATTTCTTTCTAGAAAACCTAGTGGGTTGCCCTTGGATCCTGAAGGAGACATGAATGTATTTCCTATATCTTTTCTGCTTTTTATTTTCCCATTTACTTTGCTTTGGTTTACATATATAAGAAACTCAATCTTGACCACTTTTTTGTTATTCTTCAGATTCAAAGCAGCTCATACAAAAAGGCAGTTCGTCGGATAGAGGCTTTAGAGCACCTGTTTGAAAAACATGAAATTGCAAAATCTCCACTTATCAAGGAAAAGCTCAAAGTCTTACACACGAAGCAAGAATTAACAGCCAGGATCAAGTTAATCAGGAAATCAATGCGCTCTTCCACATCATTGGCTTTTAAAGATGAACTTAAAGCTAGAAAACGAGTTCTTCGGAGGCTTGGGTAAGAAAAGTTTCAAATATTCACTTCTACAGCTGCATGATGTAGAATTAGGAGATGCCTAGGTCCCATGTACTTGAAGTTAAGTCAGATAGAAGGATTTTTTTTTTAATATTATTATTTCTGTCTTGGTTTGGGGCCTAATGTATCATTAGTTCTGTCTTTTTTTATTATTATTTTTTTCCCTTCAAGTTATATTGAGAAGAATACGAGAGTTGGGTTTTATGAATCAACTCTCACATCCAACCTTATATGAATAAGAAACCTCTAGCCTCTTTCCTTATATGAATAAGAAACCTCTAGCCTCTTTCTTTGTGCTTATTGTCTGCACTGCATTTGTAACTGGCTCTATGATCATTTGACTTATTGCATTTTACAATATCGGGGATAAAAATTCTAGAAGTTCATATCTCAATGACCTAGGGATTGTGTTTCAATGAAGTGTGTAAAAGACATTACTTCTTGAAATTTGTGGCACAAGCAATCCTAAAAGAAAATGTTTGAGCATGATATAAACAGTCTAGCAGGAGTTCTTTACAAGCAAAAAGGAAGAACACAAGTTCTTCAACAATCTATATACTTGTTCATCTCTTTGTACATATTGGCTGTGTATTTATTGGAAAACTCATTGTTTGGGTTCTGGAATCTTAATACGATATATCATTGAAAGAAACAATAAATTGCACATGGCATTTGATGATTGTAGAAACCTGATCTATTCAGGAGATTTCTTTCTTCTGCATTTTGAATGGTGTCTAGTTGTCTTTAAATTGTTTCATTTTGCTGCAAAACTACAATACAAGTCTGCAATATCATCCTTTTTCTATTTCCATACACAACTAGACTGTTCAGCAATGACACTAGATTTCTGGTATGGGATTTACTGCAACTGCAGGTATATCACAAGTGACGACGTTGTGGAGTTGAAGGGGAAAGTGGCTTGTGAAATTAGCAGTGCAGATGAGTTGACCTTGACAGAGCTCATGTTCAATGGGGTTCTCAAGGACATAAAAGTGGAGGAAATGGTCTCTCTTCTCTCATGCTTTGTGTGGCAGGAAAAACTCCAAGATGCTGCAAAACCAAGGGAAGAACTTGACTTGCTTTTTACACAATTACAAGATACCGCTCGAAGGGTTGCCAAACTTCAGCTTGAATGCAAGGTACATATGGAACCTTTCCTGAAGGGTTTTTGTTTTCTTGATTCTTGTGCTTTGTATGTAATATGGATATTCAGGATAACATTGAAGTCATGATTTATATAGATGAATTTTGGAAGTCTGTTTTCGAAGTTACAATCTTAACTTGTTCAAACAACAGGTAAAAAAGGTAGAAATTAGTCAGCAAGCTTGTCGCTCCACATTCTAGAATCACATGGGAACGGGGGGGTGTTAAGCAGCATAGAATATTGAAGCATACCTGGTTATAACAATGCCCAGCTAATCCTTGGTTTTTCCAATTTTTAATCCAAATCCCATCTGGCACTAATTACTGCTGAAACATTTTCCAGTGAATCTGAAATCTGTTTGATTATCATTAAAATTTTCTCATGGGGTCCGTATATTTATTCATTTTTGTAAATTTTAATTAGAAATTGACCTTCCTTCATGATTACCTTTGGTTGAACATGCAGATTGGCTGATGATGCCATCTACCTAGATGGTGAAGTGTGTCCTTGTAGCCATAAGGCAGCTGCCTCTTGTATAAGAACATCACCGTTATCTTTTTAAAATGAACTCCTGGTAGTCAAATTTCAAAGAAAAATACACAGAAAGCAAAGTTGAGTTGGGCCTTCATCCCCTGCTTGTATGAATTATTGATACCCAACTTTTCCAGACTACTACATGTTTTTATGCTTAGCATTGGTTACAGATTCACCTGCATTGTGCCTCACAGATTTTGGATTGAGTTTGGCCTTTATGCACATTTTATGCCCCTTTTCTAAAATTAGTATGATGCATGCTACTGTATTTGAAAATTGATTTTCTCTCCTCATTGTCGTTTGATTGAGTGTTCCATTTCTTTTTTCCCTTCTATTTTTTTTTAAACAAAATGACAGGTACAAATTGATGTGGAGAATTTTGTGAGTTCATTTCGGCCTGATATCATGGAGGCTGTGTATGCCTGGGCAAAAGGATCCAAGTTCTATGAGATCATGGAAATTACTAAGGTTTTTGAGGGCAGCTTGATCAGGGCAATTAGGAGACTAGAGGAAGTTCTTCAACAGCTTATAGAAGCTGCAAAGTCCATTGGTGAGACAGAGCTAGAGGCCAAATTTGAAGAGGCTGTTTCTAAAATCAAGAGAGACATTGTTTTTGCAGCATCACTATACTTGTAGTGGAAGATTTTGGCTTCACTGTGAGCGGGGATAAACGGAGGGGAAAACTGGAAGGATCAGTTTTTCCCAGGGAGTCAAAATTTCTTTATGATGCACCCAGACAGGAGGGAAAAGATCTTTGTTGTTATGAAAGCAAACTAATCTACAATAGATGCACGTGGGAAAGCTGCGTTAAAGAGGGGAACAAAGATGGCTGAAGAATTCAACTGTGCAGTCTCATGTTTCCAATGCGCATGCTTCTCGGAGGTGTCATGCTCCTACTGATCTTGTGCATCAGAATTGTGATGACAAGAGTGCCATTTGGAGAAAGGAAAGATGAAATGAAACAACCAAGCTGTAGCTCTCATATCCTGAACCAGGAATTTTGAGCCTTTGTTGGCTAATCTTCAACCCTTTTTTTTTATTTATCTCATGGAGCACAGTAGGTGTACTATATAGGTAGTCAATCAGCAGTTTTGTTTTTGACCTGCACTTCTCAATTTTGCTATGAACTCATGGTTCATGGAATAGAATTGACTGCCTACTAAGACATCTTTTAGTTAGGGGATCGTTGATTAAAATATGAATGCATCGGTTATGATTAAGCTTGATACCATGATTCCTTTCTTTGTTTTGTTTGGTTGTTTAATGATTCTCATGATCCATCTATATCATAGTTATCAAACTCAACCTGATAATTTGTCACTCAGAGTTGAGTTTACTTTTGAATTGTTCATGAAGACGATGGATTAGTCCATGAATTAGTTGACTTTGCCAATTTATAAATTTTTTTCCTAAAATGATATTTCTAGTTCTTTTGTCATTTTGAGATGACCTGCATGTGGTTTGACTCGTTGACACTTGTTCAAGTTGAATCCCGAGCTAATTATGATGATATTTTCCACTGCCTACCGGTGTTATCAATCATTAGAGGTGTATTTTAATTAATTAGGTTTTAGGTTTATTTTTTTAAAATTACTAGTTTGAGGTCTATAAATTTTAGGGTAATTAGAAGTTTATATAATTGTTAATTTCAGAACCCGTGAGATTAGTTGAGGTATACACAAGCTACCCGAACACCCACGTTAGTTAAAAAACAAAATGATATTTTAGACTTGTAAATTATGTATGATCCATGGATCGTACAGAACTGTCCAATTTGGACAATATGTGACAAAATCCAAAGCTTTCAAGCCACTACAATCTCACTTGCTTCCCTGATGCGAAAACATGGACACAAGCAACGAGTTGTGGTGGCACCAAAGTTGACAACACATCCGAAAAATGTAGCCGACTTATCTCTTATAGGCTTTTGCTCAACAGGCACCCCCAATAAACAGGATTTTGAACTAGATATTGCTGATACGATGACAATGTAGTAGGTAGGATACATGGGACTTGCTTCTGTAACGATTTTTTGTGATGGGACTAGGACTTGATTGGATAGGCCAGCTCTGGCAAGGGCTGCACCCCAGCCCCATGTGCAGAAATGGCCTCATAGGTCAGTTGAGGCTCGAGCCACGGTGGCATTGTTGGAGCTGAGGGTTGAGCTGGTGTGGTTGGGTATGAGCAACAACAATGACATGAGGGTGGATGGTGGTAAAAGGGTTCATGATACTGATGGGTCTTCTTTCTTCTTTCTTGACCACAACTTCTTGAGCTTCTTCACTGCTTTTATCATATCCTCCTGGTCCTGGTGTCTTTACTCTAGGAGTGCAATTTTCATGAAAAAGGGTACCATTTGAAAGAGGGAAATCGGCTAGAGGATCAACAAAAAAGCAACCTGTCACTTTAATTGAAGTAATTACACCCAACTCAAGAATTTTCAAATCTAAGGACCGTTGCTCGTCCACTACTATTTCTTGAAAGAACTTGGTGGAGCTAGCACTAGGCCAGTCATGAACAATCTGTTCCCTATTTATAACGTTTTTGCTGTGAAGATTGCTCTGATGGATCATGGAAATGGGGTTTTAGCATTCACACTTTCACCATCGAATCCTTGACCCAAAGTGATGGTTGTCCATAACATTTCATAAATGAAGGCAGAAACTACATAATTCCGTGATGGACCAAAAATAAAAATAAAAACAATCAATGGCGCAGCATTTTGCAGCATTGCACATGGTTTCTCTGGCAAGTTTGAAAGCCTCAGAAACCCGCCACCCTTGTGGGGTCAACATTATAGATTCACAAGAAATAACCTTCTGGTTTAGGGTTAGGTTTAACCCAAGAAACTGGCAGTATTTTAAGTGATACCATACACCGGCCACATAAAACACAGTCCATTCAACCACTCCCTTGGAGTGAGTCTGCAACTGGCAATGCCTCTATACTTGTAACAACCGGCACAACACAAATATTTACTCCTCTTATATGGGAAGAAAAGTATCAGATTTGTATAGAAGACCAAATAAAAAGAAAAACATTGCATGATGCACAAGATATAAAGGTATATTAATTGTGTTTTTAGGTGGAGCAGCTTCTGAATTGATATGGATTAGAACAAGCAGCATCATTCAACAATCACTGTGAGCTTCTTCCACAGAGAAAACTAAAAAGACACCTGCACTGCGCAGCATCATACAACAATCACTAATATGAGCTTCTTCCATAGAGAAAACTAAAAAGACACATGCACAACAAAGCGAGACATGAGAAGGCTATATATATTTATATACGAAAGGCAGATGAGCTAGTGTAAACCAGAAAACAACTCAAAAGGAAACTGGAAAAAAAATGATAGCTCATTTTCTATTCTTTCATTTGTTGAGAAAAAGAGGTGGAATGGACAACTTTGTGGCTGCTTTGAATCCAAACAAACAAGCACTATAAGGTTAGATTCTCGAAACAAAATGATAAACAAAACCCAAAACCTACTCATAAGGACAGTCTCATTCTCTACAAATGACAGGATTGATAAACAGTCACCCACCAACTCACCATAATTTTAGTGCTGCGTGTCTAGAAACTGCACTGGCCATTCCTTGTAACGCTGCAATAAACAAAGCCTTGACTGCTGAGTTCTCTCTTCATCATTCCTTTTTATATTTCCATTCCAGCCATTTATGGCAAAACACAAGCATATTGCAGTATCAGCATCCAGGTCCAATAGTGGATGAGCGGTCCTCTGTGTTAACAGCTGCATCAGCATTGTCGCCAATTCCTTTGACCTCTTCTTCGGCTAGAAGTTTAATCTTGGGCGACAGCCTCTTGACTTCTTCAGATGTATAGATGAAAATCTTCTTCACCATGCCGCAGAATTCACTGCAATCAGATAGCAAACCAGTCATCATCCAAGCAATAAAATTCTCTAATTTTTTATGCATGGTTTAAAATAATCATCCGAGACAATTTTATATTTAAGATGACTTTTGTTTAAAACAAAAATTTGTAAAGGAAGACAACTTGAGAATATAGAATATCAGTGTAGAATGAACTTACTTCCATGGATCATCCCCAACCTTCATCATGTCATCTTCATTATCAGTGTAGACAACCTGCCATTTTTTTGTGGATCCACTGAGCTCACCTTCAATATCAAACATTTCCTCTAGTTTCCTCAGCAGATCTTCGTAGCGTTTAAACTGTGTCAAATCAACAGCTCTTCCAACAGCAACCCCTTGCATGTGAACCTGTAAATGATACATAAATCATCAAACATTCATAGCTGGAGTAGAGAACCTACATACAGTACAGGAAATCATACTCCATATCCACATTATCAATCCAAAGCCGTGTTTCAATTTGCTGTAATGATAGTGTCATGGAAAAAGTCTTAAGACAACTAATTGCTTTTGACAAAAATGATGGATTTTGTCTGAATTCCTCTCAGTAGAGAGTTCCTTCCATTATATAGAACCAAATAGCATAATACATCCCCAATTAGATTTCCAGCTCCAACCTAGCTAAATATGAAAACCATTTATATAATTATATAATTAGCATACAATTAGAATCATATAATTAATATGGCCTTAAATAATGTCAGCCCATATATGACTGGCATCAAGAAATTGATGTTGGTTGATCAAGAAGCATCAATTTGCCAGAAATTGATGGCGCTGTCAGGTCATAGCCTTGGTAAATATGTCAGCAAGCTGAAGATCAGTGGAAACATGCAGAACAGTGACAATCCAAGTATCCACAGCTTCCCGAATAGAATGGCAGTCCACTTTAATATGCTTTGCTCGCTCATAAAAAAAGGAATGGTCATCGTGTTGTCTCCATGAAGAGGAGTGGGGTTAAGCTGAGAGAAGTCAAGCTCAACTAGCAAACCACATAGCCAAACAGTCTCAGAACAAGCAACAAACATAGCACGATATTCGGATTCTGTAGAGGATTTGGACATGCATGCCCTCTTCTTACTCTTCCAAGAGATCAAGGAGTCACCAAGAAACATGCAACATCCAGTAACAAAGCGACAAGTATTGAAGCATCCAACCCAATCAGCATCACTAAATGCAACAAGGTGAAAAGGAGTACCGACAGGAAAAAACAATGCACAATTAAGTGAGCCTCAAAGATATCAAATGATATGACAATTAACAGCTAAATGTAGATGACATGAAGATTGCATAAACTAGCTAACTTGCTAAATTGCAAAAAAGATATCAGGTCGTGTGATCGTCAAATAATTCAGGCTCCCAACTAGTTAACGAAACACAGTAGGATCAGGAAGGAGGTCACTTTCCTCATGACGATGTCATCTTAACCTCCAAAGAAGTATCCTGAAGACCTGCCAAAACAATCAAATCCTACGTATATTTATGCTAATTCAAAAATATACCAAAGTGATCAGTGCGAACCTCCAACCCCAAGAGGTATGTAAGCGGACCAAGACCCTTCATATGAAACAAGTTTTGAAGATGCTACCAAACAGGTAATCAAGACGAAATTTGTCCCAGTAATAACAATATCAACAACATAGACAAGGAGAAGAACAATACTTGTAGATGCCTTGCAAAGAAACAAGGAAGAGTCATACTTGCTTTGCTAAAAATAATACTAAAGCAAGGTGGCTCAAAATTTGTCAAACCATGCTCGAGGAGCCTATTTCAGTCCACATAAAGAGCACTTGAACTTACAGACATCCAAGGAAGAGTTGGAGATCAGACCAGGGGATAGTGTGTCATGTAAACCTCCTCTTCAAGATCACCAAGGAGAAAGGTGTTTTTTACATCCATTTGACAAAGCGATCAACCTTGTTAAGCAGTAATCGAAATAACAGTCCGAACTGTAATCATCTTAGCGACCAAAGCAAAAGTCTCCTCATAGTCCACCTCATATTCCTATCTGATACCAAGAGCAACCAACCATGCTTTATATCAATCCAAAGTCCCATCAGAATGGAGTTTGATCGAGCAAACCCACTTACAACCAATAACTTTAACAATCAATGGGCAAGGAACATCCTAGGCATGATTATCTTTAAGAGCGCGAAGCTCGTTTACCATGGCCTCCCACCAACATTCAAGCTTAGCTGTCTCAGAATAACATGTAGGAATTGCAATAGATGACAAAGTAGCATGAAAGGATGTAGGAGAAAAACAATACGGATCACGAGGACGAGAAAGTCTAGTAGAACAGCGAGGAATAGGGCCAAAACCTAACTCAAGCAATGTTTGGGATTGCGGCTATACCGCACTTTTAAAAATTTTGAACTTTTTTTTAGCTTCAAATATATATATTATTTTGTTTTTGTGTTTTTTGATCGTTTAAATATGCTGATGTCAAAAATAAATTTTAAAAAATAAAAATATATATATTATTTTGTTGTATTTTCTAGCGAAAAACAATTTCCGTCTACCACAATCTTTATTGGTGCCATATTTCACTTTTATGATTTACAGTGGTACAAGCCATAAAAATAACTAGAGGAATGAAGGGGTGCAAAAAAAACAAGTGTCCAACTTTAAACCCCTTCACGAGTATCTTCCCCAACACTTGATCCTGCACAAGACAACTATAATGAAAAAACAAAACATCACAGTCATCATCAACTAACTAGCCTACTGATATAAGACTAGTGGAAGGTTAACATAGGAATTAACATCTCCAACATCATGAATAGGTAACTGACTACCATTAGCGATCATAGCTTGTAATGAGTGAGAAGAGTGTCAACGGAACTAGTCATATGATTAGACGCACCAGAATCAACAAGCCAAGACTTTAATGGTAGGAAATTGTTACTTTGAAGTCCAAAAGTTGAAAAAGCATAAATAATCACCTGCTTGACCATCTCAAGAGTAAAAACAGATGAATCACTAGCAATGGAAGATGAAGAACCAATTTTAGCCTAAAAGACATTAGCCTAACAATTCCGAGGAGGGGTAGGGCAATCTCGGATAATATGTCCAAGCTACTTGCAATAATTACAATACTTCTTCACACAATAGGTAGCAATATGTCTATATTCCTTGCAGCTATAACATTGAACTTCTCACATGTCTTTACCTTTCCCTTTCACTTGAGCAACATAGACGACATTAATGGGTAATTTATCTTGCTGGAAGCTAGCCTATGTAGCAAAACGTTGCTCTTCACAAAGTAACTCCCCGGAGCACATATCTAAAGAAGGAGAGGGATCATGATTCATCAAATTAGACCGAGAAGCCTTGAACTCAGGTCGCAATTTCATCAAAAACTGATCTCTTGCTCTGCTCATGAACCTCCAAAAACTATAGCGAGAGAACCATCAGGTACTTTTGCATAAATTATATCAGCAAATTCTACCTATAAGATCTGAGATCCAGTAAAATACTCCTGAATTGAGAGATCTCCCCGAGTATAATTTGCAATTTCATACTCTAATTGAAATCGTCAGGCCATGTTTTTCTGACTATAGACTTTCTTAAGATATTCCCACATACTCTTAGCAATCTTATACGACCTCAGATTTAGAACAATCAAAGGGTCAACAGAGGCTAACATCTAGGTCATGATTAGCATCTTTGATATTCTACTGAGCCAACTTTAAATCCTTAGTAGGAGTTGGATCACTTCCATCTAATTGGCCCCATAACTCTTTCCCTGTAACAAATAAACGAAATTGGAATTCCCAGGCATAATAATTCTTCCTCGTGAATTTCACCCCAAACGACAGAATTACTAGTGGTCATGATACCAAAAAATAACAAGTCCAAAGTCTAGTAATTAAACAAGAAGTCAGCAAGCCCAAATCACAAAAACACAACAAATCACCAAAATAAAATGATGACAACCCGAAGAAGCCCAAGCCACTTTGACACCAGATACCAGCAACAACACCTTCTGAGATTGCACCAACAACTAAAAAGGGCTACAAAATTTGCTGACAGCCAAAAAAAGATCAATAGAATGGTCTCTTATCACCCTCCTAGCAAACACTCAACAATTCTAACCCTCTTGACAATAACTACAGAATGAGACAGCCCTAATTTCAATGTTTAGGCTCTGATACCATGACAGAAACAATGGGTTTTGTTTGAATGTCTCTCAATAGAGAGTTCCTTCCATTATATAGAACCAAATAGTATAATACATTCCTAATTACAAGGCTAATTTCCAACTCCAACCTAGCTAAATATGAAAACCATATATACAACTATATAATTAGCATATTAGAATCCTATAATTAATATGGCCTTAAATAATACCAGCCCATATCTGACTAACAGTGTTTCCACAGAGAAGAGGGGCAAAAGAACTAAAAGATAAAGTGCATAGCATTCTAATAAAAAAATAAAAAAGTCAAAAGGGAGTTACCTTTGTGCAACTCCTAATTTGCCTACTTTGCAACTCTTGGGAAGATCTCAAACATGATTTCTCAGGCTCGGAATGCTGATCAGACTCGGCTTCCAAAGACAGAACTGGGAGATCATTAACCACCGTTCCAGACACAACGACTGGTGAAGTTCCTTCTGTGTTGGAATTCTCAACAAGTTGAATCCCAAATAGTTTGTAGCCAATTCCAGTGCCCTGTCTCCTTTCCCCAGAATCTTTGTTTACAACTGGAGCAAAAGAGTCTGTGACACTTTCCACTCGATTAGGCCAATGCATTGAGTTATGGGAAACACTAGCCACTTGACTATTGCCTCGGAAGCCAAGAGAATTGACCTTAGCAGTGGTAGAGAAATTGGGTGATGAATAAAGGTCTCGTCCGCGTTGTGAATCACCATATGATAAAGCAGAGGACTCAACAGGGGATTTCCACATACCTAATGCACAAGGTAACAAGAAGCTTATCACAAGAAATCAACACAAGCAAATGGAACGAGGAAATACAAAATGGAACGTGGACAAACCTAGTGCAGAAAGATCTGCGGTTGGTGAGGGTATGACATAAGGTCGTGCCCGCTTGTTCCTTTGCACAGGTTGGGAGTTTGAAGGAGTAGTTGCAACAAGCGGTTCCAATTCCCAGTGTGATACCCTCTCTGGACGCATGATGGATGAGGGTTCATCCCACTGGACCTGGCAGACAATATGATACCAATCATGAACAAAGGCAAATTTACTTCTATGTTGGAAATTGGAAGAACAAACTATGTTTCATCATAGGAAAGCCAAAATAGAGATGTAATGAAAATATCAAATCATGGAAAATAAATTGGAAAAAAACAAGAAAATACAGGTGGTACTCAATACCCAGAATCCATAATTAATAAACTATTAACCAAACAACCTTCAAGGACCTCCAATCAGAATCAGCCCATCCTGATGATATATTATCTCCAACGCCGACAATTGTACCACTAAACCTGTAGCATAATGGAGCATAACTATTTGAATGATGTAAATGAATTCTTGAAACAAGTGTTTTAATTTAGAATAAGATAATACCTTCGTTCAGGAACTTCCTCGCCCTCAAATCTCATCTTAAACCTCATCCCTACAGAAAGCTTGTGGTTTCGAACTTCAAGATACTTGTTAAGACTTACAATGAACTCAGATCGACTTGTTCTGAAAAAAAAAAGGGGGACTTTATTCAGAAAAAAAATATCATGTAAAAATCTCAAACAAGAATTACATATATGAGAAATCATACACTCAAACTGGTCCTGAGCTACAACAATCGACCCAAAAATGGACTGATAAATGTTACTAATTGGAAAGCAAGAATTAAAGGAAATTGTACAGTTTAAGTATTTTTGAAACATTCAGGAAAACACCTAAAAATCAGCAGTTGCTAAAATATGAAGCAAAAACATATCAGTTTAACAATTCTCCTCAATAGCACATTAATGCAACTGACATGTTAAAATGATACTCCTTTCTAAAGGTTGCTGGCAATTAGAAAGGATTGACACTTATAGTTTCTACATAAACCATTAGGCACATTATCATGCACAGTACTGAACTTTCTTAGGAAACAACAAAGTACAAATGACTTCAACACAAAAATATAACAAGATAATTGGACAGATGAACTCAGTAATTGGATCAATAGAAATAAACACATAAAAACCTTGGCTTATAGAAGACAGAAAAAAGGGTTCCAGTCGCAATGGCATGAGAAGCAGTAGCAAGAACCCCTAGATGCATGCTTTGGCTAGATATAACAGAAGATGGCATGTTCGTCTGTTGCCTCATCAGCCTCCTTACTCCCACACGAAGCTCACCATTTTCTCCTCTGCAAGAAAATTTTCAATCTATCATTGACAATTCTTTTCAGCAAGAAAATTGCTGCGAAAAAAAAAGACCACCATGAACAACATACTTACCTGAGGAAGATGAATGCATCACCCGCAACTAACTTTTTGGAGCTAACAAAGACACTCCAACCTGTCGTGAGCAAGTGACGCCTTGGTTGGCCTGCAAATTTATCTTTTAATCAGCATTCTAATGGTTAATACAGAATATTTTGCATACTTTCTAACAAGAAACCATGTGATAAGGGAAAAAAACTGACATCAAACCCCACACATAGCAAATGTAAAAAATGTGAATATAGCGGAACAAGTTATATCACATAACAATCTCTTTCCCAAAAACCCCTTTTCCTTCTCATAAATATGCATGATGCAAGGGAAAGGTTAGAGAAGGAAGAGGAAATCCCTTTCAAAAACCTTAGGCACACTTTCTCTGAAAAACTGGCTTTGGAATTAATTGCCAAAAGGCTTGTTGAGTTGGAAAATGTTGGAAATAAAAGAGGTCTTTTATGTGTTATGAAAAACAATAATAACAAAGCCTTCATATGATCCCACAAACAGGTGCTCTCTGTTGGATCAGGCTACAGCATCAAAGTTACACAGATGCTCACAACAAAAGGCTCAAAAGGAGGGACACAAACCATATCTCCTTATATGTAGATACAAATTCTACATAAACCAAGTGCCATACCAAGCACAAAGACCTTCTGAGACATGTACAGAACAGAACAAGTTGCCAACTATAACTACATGGTGTCATATCAAGTAATCACTACTTTCTAACCTCGAAAAATGTGTCGAAAATGCCATTCATTGCCATGCAGATCAGTTGCAACCAATTCCTGCCAGGGTGGCTGCTGAGACATATCCTGAATGAAAAGGAGAATAGCATAAGCTAAAAAGGGACATGAATAACCATACAGTGCATATTAGGTATGGCACAACATTAAAATTTAGATGCTAACCAAAGGAGGCAGACAATCATCTGCATGCCTTCGAAGAACAGAGAAACCACCATGAGTGCTTGTGTCAGAAGCAGTAAGTGTCTTGCAAAATGAATGGACTGTGCATCTTTCAGGTTCTGGGAGTGGAGGATCAGGACTAGTAACCTCACTTTGCTGATGCATGGAGGAAATGATGACAATGGCAGATTTAGCAAAAAAACGTACAAAATAAAAATGCACTCGGAAATCTTGTCTGCTACAAAAATAGAGAGCTTACATCTGGTTCAGGAAGTAGTGTTATCTGGGCATAAACTTCATCTGTTTCGGGTTCAGCCTACAATCCACGGTGAAAATAGTAGATGAACCAATATGTAGAAAATGCAGAAAAATAATAGAGATTCTCAGCATGCTAAACAGAAGATTTGTTAGGATTCATCAAAATTAAAATGTAAGATTATCACCAGCCAACTCACCCTGCGCTGAACATTAACTACTTTACACAGTATTTTAGATGGAAGATTAAACAATGGCATTTGCGGCTCCATCCCCTGATGCATTGAAGCTTCAAGCTATATACAAAACAGATATGAAAACTCTGTCAGAAAACAGCAAGAGAGAGTATACAATAGAAGATATACGAAATAAAAACCTCACTACATATCTATGAGTAGAATATTTTATGAATGACAACAAAGATATGGCACAACATTCATTGGTCTGTACTTTATTGGGAATACCTGTTCCATGTGACCTTGTGGAAAATAATAAACTAGCTCCCCTTCACGAGGAAGAGTGACAAGAGGTCCAGCACAGGCATGCCATAGTTCTTTGTACAGAGCATCATTGCATCCCCCTATTTATATGAGGGCACCGGATTAAATTTCATTAAGTGACGAACAAAAAGCAGACAGGCAAATAGAAAGCCAGTAACACAGATTTCCAGGAACAAGTTAAACTTATATATATCCAATTACAAATTCAGCACGTATCCTGTCATATAAACACATATTTAGCCCAGTTTTCCATAAACCAAAAAATATCCACAAGATTATAGAAACTGTAAAGTGGAACTACAGAAAACTCAAACCTGCATGGGGATTTCCTCCGGAGGTATGATTCATAGCCGCAAATGCCATAAGAAAACCACACAAACCCCTGAATTAGCAGCGAAGTCAATTTAGGGAAACCCTTCTATAAAAGTAGCTCCGTCAACAACAGAAAGGAAAAAAAAACAGTAGCAATAAATTATCTCACCAAACAAAAACAAACCCATTACAGATATTGCATTTACTATCACTTAATGATCATGCAGATTGATTCAGTGTTGCCTAATTAAAAGGAAACAAAAGCCTGCGTTAATTACTAATCATTTGTCAGTGCCAAAGCTATCTCTTCTTTTTGCCTTAAATGAAGCAAAAAGACTTGGCATTTATTTCTACCTCATTTTTTCAAAAAAAAAATCAACTTTAACTCCCAATATTACAAAAAGCATGGACCTTTCACAAGTTCGAAAAGCCCTTCACCATTTTCACAGATCAAAACCCACATTTATTTCAGCACAACATGTATTTTAGCTACTGTAAAATGAAAATATAAACAAAACCATTCAAAATTCTCACAGAAAATTAAAATAAATCCATGATCACATCCTAAAACAGCATGATTATCTGCCAATATCTACAAATATCGTACACAAACAAAAATAGTAGCTCTGATTACAAAAAGAAAAACCCTTCATGCTTGGACACAGAGAAACCATGAGAAAATAAAAACCCTTCTCTTAATAAACACTAGAAATGGCCAGGGATCTGATGATAAACAGATTGCAACACCACCTACTTACTTCACTTACAAATTCACTAAAAACCCCTCTTAATCTCTCCAAAACTAAAACCCCAGAAGAAGAAAAAAACATGGAAACCATAGCACTTTCACCTTGTTCTTGAGTCAGACAAGAAGGACCCGGGAATAGAAAGTAGTAAAGAAGAAGGTTGGGGCTAGCTTCGAGAGAGGAAAGGATGAATCAAGAAGAAGAATCGATTGGATCGAGGAAGCAAAATATAGATAGAAGGTAGATTACACAGTATAAGAACAAGTGCTTGTGTTTTATATCGTCAATGTTTCGTCGAAGCCGACACGACTTGGCTTTGGCTCTCTTGTCGGCTTTCCATCTCATTTTTTGAGTGTGAATGATAAAAGTTATTTTTAAAAATATTTTTTATTTTAAAATATATAAAAATAATATGTTTATTTTAAAAAATATTTTTAATGTTAATATAAAAAAATTAATTTTTAACAAAAAAAAAATTAAATTTTTTAAAAAACACATTTTTAACTTGTTTCTAAACAACCCCTTAAAGAGTATTTGGTACAATAAATATTATTTTTCATAATATATTTTTGCTTGTAAATATATTAAAATAATATATATTTTTTATTTTTAAAAATTTATTTTTTATATAATTCAAAAACACAAAAAAAATTAATTTAAAATATTTAAAAAACACAATTGCATCACTCTCAAACAACTTCTTATACTCTCATCTCTCTCTTCCTTGTTACTAATAATTTTTTATTATCTCTAATTTAACTACCATTACCGCCATTGTATTCCATTTCAATTTTTACATGATTAGCATAAATGTATATATTATATGTTATTTTTGTTTTAAAATAATAAAGATTTTTTACACAATAATCTAAATGGTTTTAAGATAATACTTGATGATGGTAGGAAAAAAATAAAGGTAACTAAGATAAAAGGTAGATATTATTTATCATTTAAAAATAAAAAAAATAAAAACTCACTTTAAAATTGTTGTGGAGAGTGGAAAAAAAATTATTCTATATAAGTTTATGTATTTTTTATATTTATTCCTTTTATCATAAAATACCAATGAAAGATAATTTTTTCATGTTTCTACTTTTGTCCCTCCAACAAAAATATGTTTTTGTTTTTTTATACCTATATTTTTTATTTTAGAATATTAACAAAACACTGCCTTAAGTTCAAGCTTTAAAATAAATATTTTAATGAATTTATTTATTTTTCTAAATACACCAAATAAATATAAGGATATTCTTTTAAAGTCATCTAAGAAAAGACTTAGTCTCAAAAATTATTTATTTAAATAATAATTAAGTGTAAATTTACACGAGTCTTCCACGTTACTTTGACTCTTGAGAGAGAGTAAAGGCAAAGGCAGGGATACCCTTCCTTGTCTTTTTCTCATTTGGATTATTTTATTTTTATTTTTATTTTTTGTTTTTATAAACGTGAACACAAAGAACAGTACCCCCGAAATCCCTGCAACCTCTCTACCCTGTCTGCAGGAACATTGACTGTCAAGGCTTTGATTGCGCTACACGTTTGCTTTTGCTTGATTTTCAAAAATGTTCTTTCAAAAAATATATATATTAAAATAATAATTTTTAAAATTTTTATTTTCCTATAACATCTTGACATCAAAATTATTATTTAATATATTTTCAAATCATATTTTTGGGTTTTAAAAAAAATTAATAATTTTGTATTTTATTTTTTGTTTTAAATTAATATTTTTATATCATTTTAATGTGTTATTATTAAAAATAAAATAAATAAAATATTATTTTAATATATATTTTTTAAAAAATACTCTGCAACAGTATCTATCATCACTTTTAAACCGGCATTGCATATATCTAGCTGCGTAATTATCACTTGATTAGCAATTGCATAATTGTTGTCTGTGAAATGATTGGGCATGACCCATGGCCCACCGGTTTGTTCTCCTGAGGAGTGCCTGCAAAAACGCCTTTTTCTAGTCAAAATATATATTATTCTAACAAGTGATATCATAAAATTACCATCAAATTTGATTTTTTATTTAAATTATATTTTATAAGCTTTTTTAAGCTTTTTTAGTTTTGATTATAAAAATTAAAAGTATATTTG